>JACLAC010002024.1_pt1 | contig 54451 bp, 48 predicted proteins | sample 8027881 | NCBI WGS metagenome assembly JACLAC01 (sample SAMN15725517, study PRJNA655200) | protist metagenome | isolation source: fluorescence activated cell sorting (FACS) single amplified genomes of... | place: Spain: Blaines Bay Microbial Observatory, Mediterranean Sea | collected 2016-01-19 | reverse complement strand
CCACCTCCGCCGGTCGTTTTTCAATCGAAACTCGGTTTAAAATCATTCCTCTGCGGTTCTGACTGCCGTAACGTTTTTTGCGTTTTTTTCTTAAGCGCAAGTGAGTGTAGAGATCTCCTGCTTGGGACTTGTCATTCAAAATATACTGATAGATCCACTCGTGACTGACCCTGATTTTTTCTATATTTCTTCAGCCACAGGCTGATTTGCTCCGGACTCCAGTCTCGGCGAATCAAAGATTCGATCAACTGCCAATCCTCCAGAGAAATTCGACGACGATCGCGACTCATGTGTCGTTCAACAGCAAATTGATGTGCTTGGACAGCACGGTAACCTCATTACCCAAGATTGCGCTTCAATTCCCGGTAGATGGTACTTTTATGAAGTCCCAGGACCCGACTGATTTCCGTAGGATTTTTATTGGCTTTCCTCAATGCGTAAATCTGATAACGTTCGGTTTGGGTGAGCTGGTTGTAGTTATTCATAAGTGCCCTTCTTTCTTACAGGGTTGAAAGGTGCTGATTCTACATAGGCTCACCTTTCTTGCCTAGATGTGAAGTTGCACTTAAGAGTTGAATTCAGGGTTGGATAAGATGTTCTTATTGCTGATTAAATTAATTGTTGATCTTTAAAAAAAAAATTAAGTGAAATTTAATTGAACAAATTCTGTCTAACAAAGAGGCTTTCATGCTGATTGGGATTCCACGAGAAATTCTTCCTGAAGAGCGACGAGTTGCTATTGCTCCGGGCCACGTCACCAACTTGCAGAAACTTGGTTTTGACTTGTTAGTCGAATCTGGTGCAGGAGTGAAGGCCAACTTCCCTGATGCCCTCTATGTTGAAACAGGGGCAAACATAGCTGGACGGACTGCGGACGTCTGGAAAAAAGCAGATATCATTTTGAAGATCCGAGCGCCCGAAGCCAAAGAGATTGAAAAACTGCATGAAGATCAAATTTTGATATGCATGCTCCAACCAGCCCAACAAAAAGCGTTATTGGAAGAGCTAGCAAGTAAGCAAGTGACGGCCTTGGCTATGGATGCAATTCCTCGCATTTCCAGGGCTCAGTCTATGGATGTCCTCAGCTCTATGGCTAACATCTCAGGGTATCGAGCTGTGGTCGAGGCAGCTCAGCATTTCGGAAGATTCTTTACGGGCCAAATCACTGCAGCAGGTCGGATTCCTCCAGCTAAAGTATTGGTGATTGGTGCTGGAGTCGCAGGCTTGGCTGCAATTGGGGCTTCCCATAGTCTGGGAGCGATCGTTCGGGCGTTTGATACAAGAGTTGCGGTTAGAGATGAGGTTAAAAGTCTAGGAGGGGAATTCTTAGAATTGGATCTTGAGGAAGATGGTACAGGGGCAGGAGGCTATGCAAAGCAGATGAGTGAAGACTTCATCAAAGCAGAGATGGAGTTGTTCGCCCAGCAAGCAGCCGAAGTCGATATCATCATTACTACAGCAGCGATCCCTGGCCGTCCATCTCCAAAGCTGATCACTACAGAGATGGTTCGCTCCATGAAGCCAGGTTCCGTAATTGTTGATTTGGCTGCAGAAGGTGGAGGTAACTGCGAGTTAACTGAATCCGGCAAAGTGGTCAAGCAAATGGGTGTAACCATTGTCGGCAAAACCAATTTACCGAGTGAACTACCTACCCAGGCTAGTCAGCTATATGGCAATAACGTACTAAAATTATTGAATCATCTGAAAGGTGAAAACCTTGTTGAGTTGAATTTTGAAGATGAAATCACTCGTGCAATTACTGTTACTCGAAACGGAGGAGTGACCTGGGAGCCACCAAAACCTCCTGCACCAAAAAAACCGAGCCAGCAGGAAGCCGCTCCGGATCAAACAGCTGAAGTGCCGGAAACAGAAACTATAAAACCGGCTTGGCAAAAGATTTTTCATCCATACGTTGCCTACGCATTAGCTGCCCTGTTAAGTGTGATGCTTGGTTTTGTTGGAACAGAAGAGTTTCTGGGTCATCTGTTTGTTTTCATGCTTTCCTGTTTTGTTGGTTACATGGTGGTTTGGAATGTTACGCCCTCCCTCCAAACTCCGTTAATGAGTCTAACAAACGCGATCAGTGGAATCATTGTGCTTGGTGGAATGGTTCACATTTCTGGCGATCATCCACTGCTAGCAGGGGCTGCAATTCTGATCGCTTCGATAAATATTGCTGGGGGCTTTCTGGTCACCCAACGGATGCTTGGAATGTTTAAGAAATAATCTCATTAGTATTTTGAAAATCTGACACTCAATCTGGAGTTTTGATCATCATGCCCTCAGGGATCATCAGTTTAGCTTTTATTGGTGCAAGTATTCTATTCATCTTGAGCATCAGCGGCTTGTCTCAACAGGAAACAGCAAAACGTGGAAATCGTCTCGGCATGTTGGGGATGGCTGTAGCGATTCTTGCCACTATCAGCTTGCCTGAAGTAGGTCAATATTTTTGGTTAGTCCTCTTACTGGCTGGGGGTGCTCTCATTGGCTGGCAGTTGGCAACTCGAGTAGAAATGACCCAAATGCCTGAGATGGTTGCAATTCTCAACAGCTTTGGAGGACTTGCGGCAACCTTTGTCGGATTTGTCAGTTACTTCGAGGCTGAGACAGGCCCCGGATCGACCATCCATATCTTTGAGGTGTTCCTTGGGGTGTTCATTGGAACCTATACTTTTACAGGTTCTGTGGTGGCCTTTGGAAAGCTGAGCGCCAGGATTGGCAGTCGACCTGTGATGCTGCCAAGCCGACATCTCATTAACTTGGCTGGGATAGGAGTAAGTTTTCTTCTAGCAGTTTGGTTGATGATCGGGGAACCAGGAAATCATGCGTTTGCCCTATTTTTTGTGGCTGTGATCTCAGGCGCAATTGGGATTCATATGATCATGGCGATCGGTGGCGCGGATATGCCCGTCGTAGTATCCATGCTGAATAGCTACTCCGGTTGGTCAGCAGCGATGGCAGGATTCATGTTGGGGAATAACCTACTGTTAGTAACTGGTGCTCTAGTGGGAAGCAGTGGAGCCATACTAAGCTATATCATGTGTAAGGGAATGAATCGGCCGTTCATCAACGTGATTGCTGGTGGATGGGGTGTTGAAGAAGGTACGCTTCTCGATTCTTCAGAAGTTCAAGGAGAGGCGATTTCGATTCAGGCAGAGGAGGTCGCTGAACAGCTCAAACACTCCCGGAGTGTGGTCATTGTTCCAGGATATGGGATGGCGGTTGCCCAAGCCCAGCACGTTGTCAGAGAGATTGTTGCTTTCTTGAGGGAACAGCAAGTAGACGTCAAGTTTGCTATTCATCCGGTGGCCGGTCGCCTCCCAGGCCACATGAATGTCTTGTTGGCGGAAGCGAACGTGCCTTATGACATAGTTTTAGAAATGGATGAGATCAATCCAGAACTACTAAACACGGATCTTGCCCTGGTGATCGGCGCAAATGATATTGTCAACCCAGGAGCCGAAGAGAATCCAGGCAGTCCAATTTACGGGATGCCCGTACTTGAAGTTTGGAAGGCAGGAACAGTGATCGCTCTCAAAAGAAGCATGGCAACCGGATACTCCGGAGTAGAGAATCCGCTATATTTCCGTGAAAATACTAGAATGCTCTTCGGGGATGCCAAGACAAGTCTGACACAAGTTGCTGGATTTCTTCGCTAATTAGAATTTATTCTAAAAATAAAGCGATACGTCTTTGTGATCAGCCTGACACGCTGAAACTTCCTTCGCTAATTCCTCGCTCAATCTTGGCTCTGAGCGGATGCCAATTGTCGGCTTCAAAAATTCAGCATTCTCACGAACTGCAGGAAGAACATTCAGTTTTGCCGCTTTTATCCATGCAATCTCAGATGTCAGAACTTCAAGGTTCTCATTCAAGAATTCCAGGGCTTTTTCACGGTCGGGCCCTTCCTTGCGAAAAAATCTCATGGCTTTGCTAAGTGGAGATTTGATCATATAACTACCCGGGACCTCACCAATCACAGATCTAACTTCCTGGATAGCTTGAGTAGCCTCCTTCGAATTAGACTTCTGAATGACATTATTGAGACCTTCCAAAACTGATCTCAATTGATCAATTCCTCAGTCTTCCTGAAACTATTCACTCAATAATCTGTTGAACTCTACCAAGCTTGCTCGTGAGCAATGAATAAAATCTTTCTATTCGACTTTTTCACGAAATAATTTTTAGAAATCAGTGATCAGATCCCAAAGATCGAAACAAGACCCGCTCTCTCCTTAAAGTCGTCCATTTGCTTTCGGCTTGGGCGCTTTCCTCTATTTTCTGCTGCTTTCAGAACCAGTGGTAAGAGATTTACATCCCCCACAGAATTCAGAAAGAGTCCTTCGTGGGACAACAACCAATGAACGGCTCGCTGAATATCTTTTTCATCTTGGAGTGGTTGGTACCAGGTGTTGTGGGTTTTATCGACCCCAGCAGCCCAGGGCCCACGAGCAATACTTTTTATCGTTTGAACGGCTACATCTCTCTCCTTACAAAGATTCCAGGTGTCTTTGAAGTCACTCGCATAGGGTTCGTGTTGAGAGGCGAAATAGTTCCAGGGCATCAACACTGAATCAAAATTAAAGCGCCCAAGACTCCGTTTGTGCATCGTAGCAACACTCCAACTGTGTCCAGTCACCCCAATGAACTTGACGAGTCCTGCCTCACGAGCTTCGATGCAAGCCTCTAATGCTCCTCCCGAGGATAAGGCTTGTTCCCATTCATCTGGATGAAAGAGCGCATGAAGTTGGATTAAATCAACATGATCTGTGCAGAGTCGGTCCAGCGAACGATGTATTTCCTCTTTGGCTCCTGCATAGTCCCGGATACCTGTCTTGGTAGCGAGGAAAAATTGCTTTCGATATGTCTTCATCCAAGGCCCAATTCGCAATTCTGAATCGCCATAGCTAGCAGCCGTGTCAATGTGGTTGACCCCGTATTCGAGCAGTAGGTCCAAAACTTTGTCAGCGGTGCTTTGGTCAACCGGGCCTAAGGCGGCACCACCAAACAGAACAGCACTACTCTGATGTCCAGTTCTACCGAATTTTCTTCTCTCAATCGTCATGATGGCTCCATCATTGGATTATTGTTGAATGGTCGTCTTTTAGAGATTTCCTCTCACGAAAGCTCGACCAGGCTGATAAGGTTTTGAATCAATCACAACGGAATTGATGTGGTTTGAAGCCTCTAGAACCCGATCTCTCAAGTTATGGACAAGCTCATGGGGCTTCTCTATCACACTCGGATTCTCAACTTCCACACGCATTTCCTGTTGGTGGACTCGACAACGAACGACATCCAGGCCAGTTTGTTCCCGGATCCATTCTTCAGTTTGATCAATCAGTTGCAGCAAGTCTGACTGTACCTTGGTTCCTGTGTAGAGCCGACTCGCTAGACACGGGGCGGCAGGTAAATCTGCAAATGGCAAGTCTGACTGCCGGGCGATTTCACGAAGTTGCGGTTTTGTGATGGATGCTTCCACGAAAGGATGTCTCACTCCTGCCTGCTTAGAGGCCTCTAAACCGGGCCGAAATTCGTCGAGATCATCGAGATTGGTACCACTCAGCAAAACGCTTGATGAACCTAACTGCTCTCGGATATCTTTTAGTGTGCGGTAAAGATTTTTCTTGCAGTGAAAGCAACGGTTAACCGGATTTGCCAAGTATTCGGGATCATCGAATTCACCTGCATTGACCAGTTGAAGTTGCCATTTCTCTTGATGGGCCCAACGTTTGACTCGTTTTGAAGCGGCGGCAGGTACTGCGGGGCCAACAGCATGTACAACAATGGTCTCTTCAGGTTTTTGACGATGAGCCAGAGTCGCTAGTAACATACTATCAACTCCCCCACTACAAGCCACCAGGCGAGGACTGGTACCCTCCAAGACTATGTTGAGTCGCTTTAAATCCTCGAACACTGTCACTTTGATTCCCCTAGCAACAACAACTTTGCCCCCCAGGCTTGACGAACCTGAGCCTCAATCAAAACCGGAGGTTGGCCAGTCCGATCTGCAGCATTGATAATATCACGATGCTCTGGTTTCCATTGCCAGCACTCTTTACCAAGAAACCCTGATCTCATTGAAATATTTCCCCATTCTGTGGAGAAGTTTTCATGCTTTGAATCCAATGTGAATCGTTGTACAGTTTGAACACGGACTCCAAAACTACCTGATTCCTTCAAAAGAATTTCTAGCAGTAAATCTCGATCTTTCTCCAAGCAAAGCAGCACCAACTGCTGACCAATACGGCCCTTTTTACCAAAAAATGGACTAGCCCAACCATCCAACGCTCCAGCAGTTAGGGCTTTTTCAATACAGGAAGCTAAAAGTTGAGGACTGAGGTCATCAACGTTTGCTTCCAATCTTATGATCTCCTCAGCTATTAGCTTTTGCTCGCTTAGCTGTAATTCCAACACATTGGGATGACTCAAATTCTTGGTTCCACAACCAACTCCTTTTCTTGGTTGCAGAAGTGGAGAAAGATCTGAAAAACATTCTACAAATCTTTGGAGAAAAACTGCACCGGTTGGAGTAACAAGCTCCGAAGAAACAGGAATTCTATGCAGGGGAATATCTCCTAACAGTTCTCTGACAGCCGGAACGGGGAGATCACATTCTCCATGAGAAAATCTTACTTTGCCCACTCCTTCCAAAATCGTGCTAGAGGATACGCTCTCAATTTCAAAATACTCCAAGGCAATCGCAATGGAAACAATATCAATGATGGTATCGACAGCGCCGACTTCGTGAAAGTGTACCTCTTCAATGGGTACTTGATGGACTGATGATTCGGCACGACCCAATGATTGGAATAAATCTTCTGCGATAGACTTGGCTTTTGGAGAAAGCTCCGATTTGCTAAGAATTTCAAGAATATCTGTGAGGTGTCGATGATGGTTTTGTTCTTCGTAAGCTACTTCAAACTGAATGGCTGAAACCCCAAGTTTTTCAACACTTTTATGAGAAATTTCCCATCCTTTGAGATTCAATTTTTCCAGTTGTTCTTGGAGGAAATCCAAGGGCAATCCCAAACCCAAGAAGCCCCCGACAAGCATATCCCCACTGATACCTGAAGTGGAGTGAAGATGAAGATGCATTAGTTCCTGTTGATCAAGCTAGCTAGATATCCTGCCCGGAAACCAGCGTCTATATTTACGCAGCAAAGGTTAGAAGCACAGCTGTTGAGCATGCCCAACAGAGCTGTGATGCCGCCAAAAGAGGTGCCATAGCCAACTGAGGTGGGAATGCCGATTACTGGGCAGGAAACCAGCCCGGCTACCACTGTTGGCAGAGCAGCTTCCATCCCCGCAGCAACCACAATCACCCGAGCCTTCATCAAACGCTCGTGTCTGGACACAATCCGCTGCAAACCCGCAACCCCCAAGTCTTCAATCACCTCAATTCGGCTTCCAGTGAGTCTGGCCGTGTGAGCGGCTTCTAGTAAGACTGGACGATCAGTGGTTCCTGCACTGACCAATAGGACATCACCCTTGAGTTTGTCCTCATCAGTTTGGTCGAGATAAAGACACCTTGAGGCTTCACAATAGTGGCAGCTATCGAGACTTTTTTTGACAGCTTTGTAATGCGCATGGTTTGCCCTGGTTCCGAGAAGCGAGGCGTTCGGGGTTTCACGATTCAGTGCTGTGAAAATCTCGGAAACTTGTTCAGGGGTTTTACCTTCACAATAGACAACTTCAGAAAAACCATTGCGGAGTTGTCGATGATGATCGACCTCTGCAAAGCCCAAGTTCTCGACCTGAAAAGTTCTAAGTTTTTCTAGGGCAGAGTTGGGAGATTGGCCTCCTTTTGCAACAGATTCAAGCAGCTGCAGTATTTGTGAAGAATTCATATTGAACTTTTCGAAAAGTTTTCTTCTGCAAGATCTTTCAGACTTGGGAAGCTAATCCTCCATCCACGAAAATCACGTTCCCATTTACATAAGAAGCTGCCTTGGAGAGCAGAAAGACAGCAGCGCCACCGAGTTCATCAGGATCACCCCAGCGCTGCATTGGGGTTCGTCCAGAAACAAACGCGGTGAATTCGGAATCATTGACGAGAGCGGTATTCATTTCTGTGGCAAAGAAGCCGGGTGCAATGCCGTTGCAGCGAATGCCTTGTGGGCCTAATTCAACGGCCAGGGCTTTCGTCAAGCCGACCACTCCGGCTTTGCTGGTGGTGTAGGCGGAGATTGTCTTACGAGCCTGGGGGCCCATGATCGAAGCAATATTGACAATAGATCCAGACCCTTGAGCTTGCATCAAGCGGACAGCTTCCCGGGAGAGTAACCAACTCGCCCGCAGGTTCGTATCCAACACTCGATCAAAATCTTCTAATTCAAACTCGGTGATTGGACGACGGTGTTGAGTGCCAGCATTGTTGATTAAGCCATCCAACTTACCATGCTGTTCCCGAATTTTTCCAAAAGCAGCAAACACCTCATTGTCGTTGACAACATCAAAAATATAGTATTCAGCATTCTGTCCTAACTCTTGTAGGTGTCGCTTACGTTCTTTGAGCAAGTTCTCGTCTCGACCGTGCAGCAGGATGGTGGCTCCTGCTTCTGCAACTGCCTTGGCCATTGACCATCCCAGTCCCCTGCTGGATCCAGAGATCAAAACAATCTGGTTTTCAAGTGAAAACAATGAAGAGTTCATAGGCAGTCGATAATTATGAATTTTTATAGTAATAAATCAAAAAGGTCACGGACGTAGCTCTTCTGAGTGAAGCACTAACATTTTACGAACTTGCATGTCATGCAGTGTGAAGGGGATGCCCCCGACTGCCAAGCCAGATTGTTTCAAGCCTGCAAATGGCATCCAGTCTACACGGAATGCGGTATGCTCATTGACCATTACCGCAGATGCATTGAGACGTCTGTAGGCACGCATTGCGGTGTCAATGCTTCTAGTGAAGACAGCTGCCTGAAAGGAAAAGGGAACGTCATTGGCCCTAGCGATTGCAGCATCTACATTCTCAACGCTGTAGACGCAGACTACTGGTCCAAAGATCTCTGCCTGGCTGACTTTGCAGTCACTTGGGGGATTAAGCAGCACGGTTGCTTCGAAACACGAGTCTGAAATACGCTTACCACCGCATAACAATTCTGCTCCTCCAGCTACTGCCTCGTTGACCCAAGCCTCCACCCGATCGGTCTCTCGATGTCGAATCAGCGGACCTACTTCAGTGGCTGCGTCTGTGGGGTCTCCAACGATCAACTTTTTGGCTGCTTCTGCTATTTTTTGAGCTACTTCTCGAGCAATGCTGCTATCAGCAAATACTCTTTGAACAGATACGCACACTTGCCCAGCGTGATAGAATCCACCCTTCGTTAGTGAAGGCACCAATCGCTCTAAATCTGCATCAGCGGCAACTACAACTGGGGCTGCGCCACCGTGTTCAAGGGCACAGCGTGTTCCAGGTGCAACTTGAGATCGTAGTGACCAGCCCACACGAGCACTACCAATGAAGGAAAAGAAGGCCACACGGGAATCAGTGACCAATTTCGTGGCATTTTCTAGATTCTTAACGATCAGTGATTGGCACCATTCTTCAGGTAGACCTGCCTCCCGAAGGATATTGATGAAACGGAAGCAGGAAAGGGGTGTGTCCTCTGCAGGTTTAATGATCACTGGACATCCTGTTGCTACAGCAGGTCCGACCTGATGTACAATCAAGTTCAGTGGATGATTGAAGGCACTGACTGCTACGACGATACCAATGGGTTCGTGTCTCGTTACAGCGAACTTGCCCTCTGAAGCTGGGTTGAGATTCATTGGGATTTCCTCCCCTGCCTGAGTTCTCAGAACCTCAATGCAGTTTCTCACACCATCAATTGCCCTTGCTACTTCTGCTCTGGAGTCAATCAACGGTTTACCGCCTTCCCGAGCAGCCTCCACGGCTAATTCCTCTGCTCTTTCAAACATGATAGAAGCAGTTTTTTCAAGTATTTCCATTCTTTTGGCGGGCTTCAGCCAGAGATCACGATCTCGGTACAATCGATCTGCGGTGGAAAGGGCTAACTCTACTGCATCAGCATCAGCTGCAGTTACGGTGGCAATCAAAGTCCCATCATAGGGAGCGGTAACCTTAATTTGGCCATCATCGCTTTGTGCTCCGGGGATTTGTAGGCTGAAGTGCTGGCTCATGCGTATCTCCTGATCTTCTTAACAATAATTCATTGCAAGGATGAACACTTGCTTTTGGAAAGTCCCAAGCCTCAAAATAAGTGCTATTTGTTCGTTCACTGTTTGCAATCGTTCATTCCAAGGGAAGTTTCAATCTCCAATTTCACAATCTCCTAAGAATTCACCCTCGTGTTCGTAGAAATTGCTCTCGTTATTCCTCTTCGACAAGTCTTTGACTATCAGTGGCCTGCTGGGTGGAATGGGCCCAAATTAGGACAACGGGTGTTGGTCCCTTTTCGGCGTCAAAAAAAGTGTGGTTTGATCGTCGGGGTCAAAGAAAAATCTGAATTTGACAGCGTCCGACAGGTCTTAGCGTTGCTGGATGAGCATCCGATCATCAACAAGGAGCTCTTGGAATTGACTAGGTGGGTTGCAGAATACTATTTCTGTGGGTGGGGAGAGGTCTTGCAGGCCGCTTTGCCTGGGGGATTGGGAGTTCATCTGCAAAGTGAATATTTGTGGGGACTCTCAAGGCCAGATCAGAACTCAGATCTACCTGAGAAATTTTCTGGCCTGCTTGAGAAGGAACGCTGGACAGACCAGGACTGGAAAGAGTTGAAACCCTCCGCTGTCGATGAAGAACTCCGACAGTCTTGGCTTGATAGCGGATTTCTTAAAGTGCAGCGGCATCTTGTACAACAACGAGCGAAAATAAAGACAGAACGCTGGGTCAGGCTGAAAAACTCTCCTTCTGATAAACTTGGCAAATCAAGCCGCAAGAAAACAAAACGTCAGCGCCTACTGGAAATATTGCTAGAGCGTGACTTAGTACATTGGCTCAGCCTAAGAGATGAAATCAAAGCTCCAGCTTCTTTATTGAAGCAACTGGTCGAGGAGCAAGTTGTCGAAACTTTTGAAGAACGAGTTTTCAGAAGATTTTTGCCACAGGGTTTACCAGTATCTACGGGCTTTCAAAGACTGTCGGAAGATCAGCAAAATGTTTGGACACTGATCGAACAAAGTCTGGACTCCAAAACCTACAAAGCTTTTCTTCTGCATGGTGTGACGGGAAGTGGGAAGACAGAGGTCTACCTGCACGCTGTCAGAAAATGCCTTGAACTGGAAAAGACAGCCTTGGTACTTGTTCCTGAAATTTCATTGACGCCACAACTAGTGAATCGCTTTCGCGAAAGATTCGGGGATCTTGTGGCTGTTCTTCACAGTGGAATGGATGATGGGGAACGATTTGATGAATGGTCACGGATTCAATTGGGACAAGCGAAAATCGCAATTGGTGCTCGAAGCGCGATTTTTGCGCCTCTCCAGAACCTTGGGCTAGTCGTCATCGATGAAGAGCATGATCAATCTTACAAGCAAGGTGAGTCCCCACGTTATCAAGGTCGTGATGTTGCTGTTTATAGAGCGTTTCAGGAAAAAACAACGGTCATCTTGGGTTCGGCAACTCCGTCTATTGAATCATGGCAAAACAGTAAGACAGGAAAGTACCATCTGCTAGAGCTGCCATCCAGAGCCCTGACTGGAGCAAAGCTTCCAGAGGTGGAGCTACTGGATCTGCGCCAACAGCCTCGCCAGTCTGGTTGCTACTTCTTCACTAAGGAACTCGTTGAGGCTTTACGGATCTGCCTTCAGAAAAAAGAACAGGCAATTCTCTTTCTGAATCGTCGAGGATATGCTCCGGTCGTTCAGTGTCCAGAATGTGAGAATACGATTAATTGCGATGCCTGTAGTTTGAGCTTGGTGTATCATCAAAGCAGTGAAAAACTTTGCTGCCACCAATGTGATCACAACCAAACGTTTCCGAAGATTTGTCCGAATTGTGGAACGCGGACGGCCATGCGATTGGTGGGCACCGGTACTGAGCAGATTGAGCAAGATCTGCGGGTCGTTTTCCCTGATGCCCGGCTGCTCAGGATGGACCGTGATACACTCCATGGAAAGCACGCCTTGAGCGAAATGCAGCAGAAAATTCAAAGTCATGAAGTCGACATCGTGATTGGTACTCAACTAGTTACCAAGGGACATGACTTCCCGAACGTAACTTTAGTCGGAGTGCTTTTGGCCGATTTGGGACTGAATTTGCCAGATTTTCGCTCAGCAGAGAGGACATTCCAACTACTCACTCAAGTTGCTGGTAGAGCTGGGCGGGGTGAAAAGCCAGGGCGGGTGTTGATTCAGACAAACAATCCTCATCATCACAGTTTGCTAACTGCTCAACTTCAGGATTACACATCTTTTGTAAATCAGGAATTACCTCTGCGAGAAAGATTCAGGCAGCCTCCATTTATGAGTCTGGCAAGTGTGCTCTGTATTTCTCGTGATGAGCATCGAGCAAAGGATCTTGCTTTGTCTCTACGGCAAAATTTAAGATCTAACGCACAAGGGCAAGTAATCTGTCAGGGACCGGCTGAAGCACCGATTCGACGCATTAACCATCGCTTCCGATGGCAAGTGTTGATTAAGGCTTCCTCTGCAGGATTGATTCGAAAAATTTTTGAAAAATCACTTCTTGGACCAGAACCCTTGATCTGTAGTCGAGAAGAAAACATTATTCTTGATATCGACCCACAGCATTTGATGTGACAATATGAATGTTTTAAGCCCATCTCGAAGTCGTGGTGGGGGATTATCGCCAAACAGATATGGAGTTTGAGATGAAAGTAAGTTTTTTGGGGTTGGGTGTGATGGGCTACCCGATGGCCGGTTATCTGGGAAAAGCTGGTCATGAGGTATGTGTTTATAATCGTACAGCAGAAAAAGCCGCAAAGTGGGTTCAGCAGCATGGTGGAACCACTGCAAGTACTCCGTCAGAAGCTGCAAAAGGTGCTGAAATTGTGTTTACCTGTGTTGGGAATGACGACGACCTCCGTCAGGTGGTAAATGGAGAGCAGGGGGCCTTCCAAAGTATGGGCAAAGGAACCCTACTGGTTGATCACACGACTACATCAGCGATTGTAGCGAGGGAACTGGCAGGTGTTGGAGCTTCCTTGGGAGTTGGATTTGTGGATGCTCCAATTTCTGGGGGTCAAAGTGGCGCTGAAAACGGGATTCTGACTGTGATGTGTGGGGGAGATCAGGCAAACTATGATCGAGCAGAGCCTGTGATTCAAGCCTATGCACGATCGGTCAAACGACTTGGAGAAGTTGGTTGTGGTCAACTAACGAAGATGGTCAATCAGATCTGTGTCGCAGGGGTAGTTCAATCTTTAGCAGAAGCTATTCATTTCGCCCAGCGAGCAGGGTTAGATCCGTTGGCGGTGATAGAGGTGATTTCGAAAGGAGCTGCCCAATCATGGCAAATGGAAAACAGACACAAGACCATGGTGGCTGATGAATTCGAATTTGGTTTTGCCGTTGATTGGATGCGTAAGGATCTGGGGATAGTGCTCAATGAAGCGAGACAAAATGGTGCTCAGTTGCCTGGAACCGCGATGATCGATCAATTTTACTCTGGTGTTCAAGCGTTAGGTGGAGGACGATGGGATACTTCTAGTTTGCTAAAGTTGTTACAAGATCCAAAATAATCATTGTGATTCGTGCCCCTCTCTCCTCTTCCACCACCAAGCCCTGCTGAACTATTCTGGCAGAAATATAAGATCTATCTTCTGTTGACCTTGCTCAGTCTAACATGGCTGAGCTACCTTGGTCAGGTTGATCAGGAGTGGACTCGGTGGCTAAGAGAAAATCGATCGGATCTTTTCGGAGAATGGATGGGCCGCACTCTCTTTGAAGGCTCTTTGCCAGGAGGAAGTGATCTCGCCATTCTTTTTGTTCTCGCTAGTTTTTTACTCTATTTCAGAGCTTGGAAATCCAACCCAACAGAACGACTTCAGGAGTGGCGTCCCTTTTTAGGGTACATCATTACCACCACCCTTGCCGGTGGATTGGGTTATGTTCACTGCCTTAAATGGATCATCGGCAGGGCTCGCCCAAATCTTGTTTGGGATAAGCAATGGCCATTTAGTGAGTGGTATGAATTTGGCCCTCATTACATCGCGGAGGGAATCTACAGGGGAAGTTTCCCAAGTGGTCACACCGCCGTCGTCCTTGTGCCGATGCTCCTGTCTTTAATTTGGCTGACAGACTTCAAGTATCGAAAGCCAAAGTTAGCGATCTTTTGGGCAATAGGCTGTATTCTGCTAGCGGTAGGCATGGCAGTAGCCCGCTCCATGACGGCTCATCATTGGATTAGTGATAGTCTTGGAATTTTTGGCCCTGTGGCATTGATAGCTTATTGGCTCTATTTCGATTTTTTGAAAGTTCCCCAGCAGAGGGCTTACTTCCGCAGGAATAAGAAGTTACCCGAGATGCCACGTCTCTGGGAGTTGAGACTTTGCGGGTGGGGTTTTTTAGTGATTCTGGGATTGATCTGCTGGTTTTGGGGGCTACGCTCTGTGCAACTGCAATCAGTTCCCTATTTGCTGGGGTTGGCACCTGCTGGAGCTGTTCTGATGACTTGGGGTTTCCTGAGGATTCAACGACTTTATTCAGGCCTGTTTGAATGGCTGCACCACTGATGCGAGGCCCTCTAAGTTTTTTTATGAAACTATTTAGATTTATTCAGAAAGCTGGAAAAAAGAAAAATTTTTCAAATCATGCTGACTATAACGATTAAAAACATCAAAAAGGCTGAGACCAACATGAACGCGTGAATGAAGAAGTAGAGCCGATGATGCTCGTGCATATTCTTTAGTACGTCTACATAATTCTTCAGAAAAGCCAACATGTCTGATCCTATTTTTCTTGGAATGGTTAGTGCTTTGGACTCCAATTGGTTGTCCAATAAATTAACAAAATTATGCTAACTTACGAAGAAGCCAAAGTCACCATTCTTGCGCAAGCTAGGGCTCAAGAACCAGAAAAAGTTGATTTTAGAAACTCAGTTGGAAGAGCCCTAGCTGAAGATCTTATCGCGCCAGAAGATCAGCCTCCTTTTGATAATTCTGCAGTCGATGGCTACGCTGTAAAATTTAATGCAATTGCCAAATCTACCTCAGAAAATCCTGTAGTTCTAAGATGCCAGGAATACATGTTCGCTGGTCGATTAGACACGATTTCACTTCAGGATGGTGAATGCGTTCAAGTTGCTACCGGGGCACCTATACCCCTAGGCGCAGATGCTGTTGTGATGAGGGAACAAGTTGTGAGGAAGGATGACCAAGTTTACTTCTCGCATCCCACTCAGAGTGGAAACAATCTACGGCGCAGAGGGCGAGACATGTCCATCGGAGACCCTCTCTTCCCTGTCGGAACAACGATTGCCCCAACGCACCTGGTTTTGCTGGCAGCCCAAGGTCTGGTTGAAGTCCCATTGTACAAAAGGCTGAAGATAAATATTTTGTCTACGGGAACAGAACTGGTTGATCCAATCATCAAACCTGGACCAGGTCAAATTCGTGAGGCAAATAGTTTTTTGCTTGAAGCCCTGCTTCAAACAGAGGCTTGTGAGGTAACAAGACTTCACCGAGTGGTTGATGACTTGGAAGGTACAATCAAAGTTCTAAATGAGGCTTCGAAAGCAGATGTTTTATTGATTTCAGGTGGGGTCTCGGTTGGTGACTCAGATTTTGTAAAGCCTGCTCTAAAGGAGTTAGGAGTCGAAGAAATTTTCTGGCGAGTCAAAATCAAACCTGGCAAGCCACTTTTCTTTGGAAAGCTTAGAGAAACCAAGTTTTTCGGCTTACCCGGAAATCCAGCTTCCACATTCGTTCTTTTTGAAGAACTGGTCAGGCCCTACCTGCGTAAATGTCTTGGCCACCAACAAATTGAAGTGCCAATGCGATCTGCAAAAATCACTGAGGATTTTGATGAAACTTCAGAGAGACTGCAACTTTTGAGGGCCCATTGGTACCATCAAGATGGTACTGATTGGGTTCGTCCTGTAACTCAGCAAGGTTCCTTTAGTATTGCCTCGATAGCACAGGCTAACTCGCTGATTCACATGCCGGAAAATTCTCAACCTTTACGATCTGGGCAATCAGTCAGTGTTCGACCTCTTGCACACCGCTTTGCTTTATTTGGGTAATGAAACGAATTCGGCAAACACTCACGCTTAAAGAACTAGCTCGTCAGCTGGATTTACCCTTTAGTGGTGAGCCCTCCTTGAAATTAACTCATGCCTGTGGGCTTGATCAACTGAGACCGGGTGGAGTAGCTTATTTGGCTTCTGCTAGTGGATTGAGCAGTGTCCCTATTCCGAGAGGAATTCAGCGAAAACATCATCATGAAGAAGAAATCAGTGGGGATGAGATTGCGGTGATTGTTCCAGCGGGAACCAACGCTGGGGGTCGAAATTTTCTGTTTGCCCATGATCCCCTGGCAGCTCATGTAAAAGCAACAGTGCTGTTGCATCCTCAGCAACATCCAGAAGGCCAAGTACATCCCACAGCGACCTTGGGCGAAAATATTCAGCTTGGAGAAAATGTATGGGTAGGCCCCCAAGTGGTGCTCTATGATGGAGTTCGCATTGGTTCTGGCAGCATTATACATGCTGGTTGTGTTTTGATGACCGATGCTGTGATTGGGGAGAAGTGTGAAATTTTTCCAAAAGTTGTGGTTCAGGAAGACTGCATCATTGGTGATCGGGTGATCCTTCAGAGTGGATCAGTGATTGGGGCAGATGGGCACGGTTATTTTCAGAGAGAAGGTGTCAATCAGAAAATTCCACAAGTAGGCCGAGTAGTGATTGAAGATGACGTTGAAATTGGAGCTAACACTACGCTGGATCGAGCCCGATTTACCGATACCGTCATTAAGGCAGGAAGCAAAATTGATAATCAGGTTCAGATTGCTCACAATGTTGTGATTGGGGAGCATGCGCTGATCTCTGCTCAATCCGCCATAGGCGGAAGTGCCACCGTAGGGCATCATCTGATAATGGGTGGGCAAACCGGAATTAGAGATAATGTTCAGGTTGGTAATCATGTGACAGCGATTGCGCGCTCGGTGATTACCAGCAATATCGCCGATAAAGAGGTAGTGGGTGGAATGCCTTCCAGACCAGTTTCTCAATGGCGCAAAACTCAGGCATTGATTCACCGACTCGAAGAACTCTTTGACCGCCTTAAAAAAGTTGAATCTCGCTTGCCATGACGGAGGAAACTTCCACCGTTGATTCGGAAACCCCCTCTGCGGTTCATTCTGACACTCCTTCTCGCCTCAGAGCATCTTCCCAAGGGAAGCGCCTCTTTGGTCTCCTGATAGATCTTGTCCTGATTATCCTCATTCTCAATACTCTCGACAGCCTTTTTCGGCAGGAACACTGGGATCTTAACCAGCAGGCTCGTAGCTGGTTGGACCTCACATGGTTCTATGGTGGGGCTCTTCTCTTTTTAGTTTTTAGAGATTTTTCACAGAACGGTAGTCCTGGGAAACGCATGCTGGGCATGTGTTTGCGTAAGATTGAAGATCTCAATGAAAGGGTGCCAAAAGACCGACTGTTCAAACGAAATTTGAGCTTATTCATCCTGCCTTGGGAAGCTTGGGAAATTTTTCGAGATCCTTACGGAAGGCGCTTGGGAGATCGTTTAGCCGGAACGGTAGTCATTGATAATCCAGATGCAATGCGCCCCATACGCCGCCTGCTCCTTTCAAACTTGTTGTTCTTTGGTTTCTTCATCATTGCCTTGGGCCTGCAGCAGCCAAACATGCGCAAGACCTCAGCTTTTCAAGTGGCCTATGAGGTAATCAAGGAAGATTCAAGATACCTAGCATTGAAGGCTGCAGGGTTTGAATTAGAGGAGCCAGAATTACATCTTGATTTCAGGGAAGATGCAGAAGATTCCAGAGTTCGTTTCAGAGTGAATCAAGATGATGAGGTCCAGATCTTTGAGGTCGTGCTTGCCTTGATACAGGAACCCTCAGCTCATTGGGAATTCAAGGGCTTGGAATTTCAGACTCTCAAGCAAAGAGAGGAAGATTGAGTAAAATTTTAAAGAGCGGTTGCCACACATAGTAAGAGCGTGATAAAGTCTGATTTTTCAGAATTTCTTAGAAGGATGAAGCAATGAATCTCGCTGGTGAACATATTTCTCTGATGGACACAACTCTTCGTGATGGTGAGCAGACCCAAGGAGTCTCGTTTACACCTGCCGAGAAGATGAACATAGCAAAGGCTCTGCTTCAGAGAGTTGGGGTTGATAGGCTGGAAATCGCTTCAGCGAGGATTTCACAGGGAGAACAAGAAGCTGTTCAAAATATATCAGATTGGGCAAGCGACCAAGGGTTTCTGGATCGTGTTGAAGTGCTTGGTTTTTGTGATCACAAGAGAAGTGTTGACTGGATTTTCGACTCAGGTGCCAGAGTACTGAATTTGCTAACCAAGGGAAGTGAAAATCACTGCAAAAATCAGCTTCGGAAAACTCTTGATGAACACGCTGCGGACATACGCCTAACGGTCGATTACGCCAAAAGTAGAGGCTTGCAGGTCAATATATATCTTGAGGATTGGTCAAATGGTTATCGAGACAAGCCAGAGTATGTCTATGACCTAATGGGGCACTTGGAAGGATTGGATATCAAGCACATTATGCTCCCAGACACCCTTGGAGTGCTATCTCCAGAGGAAGTTTTTGATAGCTTGAAAGACATGACCTCGCGATTTCCATGGGCGACAATCGATTTTCATCCTCACAATGACTACGGCTTGGCCACCGCCAACTGCCTCTACGCAGTTAAAGCTGGAATTCGTAACTTGCATTGCACAATGAACTGCTTGGGTGAAAGAGCCGGGAATGTTTCCCTGGCTGAAATTTCAGTAGTCCTTCGTGATAAGTTGGGAGTTCACCTCAGCATTGACGAAACGAGCTTGGTACCAGTTAGCGAGATGATCGAGACCTTCTCAGGTAAGAGATTGGCTACGAATTCCCCCGTAGTGGGCACCGATGTTTTCACGCAAACAAGTGGCATTCACGCTGATGGAGACAGGAAAGGTGGCCTCTATCACAATCCCATACAGCCGGAGCGTTTTGGTAGAATTCGAAGCTATGCATTGGGAAAAATGAGTGGAAAAGCGTCTCTTGTAAAAAATTTGGAGATCCTGGGTCTGCAGCTTTCTGAGGAAAATCTTAGAAAAGTACTGGAAAGAATCGTCCAGTTGGGGGACTCAAAGAAAAATCTGACTCCAGCGGATTTGCCCTTCATTGTTACGGATGTTTTGGATGATAACGTTAATCAACGACTGCGTTTGGAGGGGTGCAGCATCCAGAGTGGATTGAATCTCAAGTCCACAGCTTCTGTCTGCTTGAGTTGGGACAAAAAGGAATACACGGAAGCAGGTTCCGGCATTGGTGGGTATGATGCTTTTATGAATGCCGTCAATAAGATCCTCAAACGCCGTCAAATTATCTGTCCTGACTTGGTAGACTATGAAATCCGGATTCCCCGAAGTGGAAAAACTGATGCTTTGACCGAGGCTGTGATCACCTGGAAAATGGGGGAAAGAAGGCTCCAAACGATTGGTGTGGATGGCGATCAAGTGATGGCAGCGGTTAATGCTACACTAAAAATGCTTAATTTGCTGATGCTACAGAATCAAGTTCAGGCTGAATCAGCAGCCTAAACGTTGGCAAGTGAACCTCAGGATTATTGAATCTCCCTGCCCGGAGAATGCTGATTACCAGAATACGCTATTTGTCCCCATCACTGGAAATCCGGCAGGCTATCACCATCTTGTATTGGCTGAGCTAGCCTTAAGGCAACGACCCAAATTATTGAGGGTCGTTTACCTCCTCTCTAATGGTCATCATCCCGATCCCTTCAAAAGATCAGTAACCCTCCCCAAAGAAATTCGTCTCCAACTGATACAAGACTTGCTAGCAAGTTTACATCTAGATTCTGGCAATCGACTCAATGTCATTGTTGAACAAGCTGGAGAAACTCTTCGTCTTCGCCAAGTAGAGTTATTCGTTTCAATCATTGAATTTCAGTGGGATGGCCAGGTTAGGCTGTTGGATAATGTTAAAAATATCAGGACAGCTCTCGTGTCTGATCGTGAATACAAAAGCCAGCGCATTCAGATATTGGTCGGTAGTGACTTGATCAACAGAATGCAGGATCCTCAAATATTTTCAGAAGCAGACATGAAAGAGATGTCAAACTTGGCAGAATGGCTGGTTGTACCCCGGCCAGGTGAGCGGATTGCGGAGAGTCTTGTTGAAGGGCCATCTATGAAACAGAAAATTCTAAATCCTGATCTTTTGCCCATAGCACTTAAAAGCTATCTAAATCTCTCCTCAACGATAATTCGGCGAGCTGTATCCTGTGGACAGCAACTTCCTGCTTATCTGCCTGACAAGGCAATTGAGCATCTTGGGAGCGGGCTTTCAAAGAAAACTATCAAATTCAGTGAGTGGGAAGCCAGAATTCAGGAACTTGAGAGAGAACTCCTAGAAATCAGTCGAAAGATCTCTCGCCGGCTTTTTGAAAGAAAGAATCCTCCGAAAATCTATCTTCTGGAAACCAGTTCTGGTGGACGGATAGCAGGGGCCTTGATAGGGCTTCCAGGTTCGTCCAAATTCGTTCTTGGCTCTCAGGTCGCCTATGCCAATTCCATTAAGGAACAATTGATTGGTAGATTTCTGGGGGACCACGAATCAAGCCTGTCTGAGGAATTGACAAAGGAGATGGCTTTGGCTGCAATAAGAAATTTTAAAGCAGACTTTGTACTTGCTGAAAACGGGATGGCAGGTCCTCCTGATGGAAACCTGCGCAGTAATAAGAATGGGGTCTGCCATCTTGTGCTTATCAAAAGGTCAGAAATGACTGAGTCGCCTTATCAGCAGATTCACGAGTTAATTCAGGAAAATCCATTCTTCACCAAACAGGAACACCAGATTCGTTTTGCGATCTCTGCTCTTGAATTGCTTTCCAGACAACTTGATCTGTCTCCTCCATCAATAAGCCATTGAACTACCAACTCCCATCGACTGATAAGAAAGCCGAATACGTTAGCCGCAAATTCAATGAAATTGCGTTGAAGTATGACCGGTTTAATGACCTCATTACCTTTGGATTGCACCGTTATTGGAAGCGTTTTGTTGCTCGTCAGACGGGACTTCGGGAAGGAGAACGTTGCTTGGATCTTTGTTGTGGAACTGGAGACATTGCTAGGGCTGTCATCAAACAGCATCCTCATGCAGAAGTGACAGGAGTTGATTTTGCGGCCTCGATGTTGGGAGTCGCTGCAGATCGGACTCGATTTGATTCGGTTAAATTTATTCAAGGGGATGCCCTTCGCCTTCCTTTTCCGGATAACTGGTTTGCTGCGGTGACGATTGGTTATGGACTGCGTAACCTTGATGATCTCACGAAGGGACTCTTGGAAATAAGGCGCATCTTGCAACCAGGGGGGGTCTTGGTTAGTCTGGACGTGGGAAAAGTAAGGCTGCCACTAATAGATGTTTTGAACCGTCTCTACTTTTTCAAGGTGGTCCCAAAGATTGGTGAATGGCTAATGCCTGAACAAGAAATGTTCACCTATCTTCCGCAGTCTTCTTTAAAATATCCTGATCAAGAAACGCTGAAGCGAAAACTGCTTGAAGTCGGTTTTCAACAGGCTGACTACTACGATTTTGTATTTGGTGCCTCGACAATTCATGTCGCTTACAAAACCTCTGCTCCCTGAAGGAAGCAATCATGGAATCATTGGAACAACAATTTACGTCTGTTCTGGCTGAAATCGAAGTTGACGGAAGGGCTCTGACTGAAACAGAGATTGTTCATAGCTGTGTGGTCAACAATGACTTCGCCAAATTCACGATTGTTCTGCCTTTAGAATCGAGGTTGCGTCAAATTCTTCCAACGCAGATTGAGGAGAATATCCGGAACTTACCCAGTATTTCTCGAGTGGCGGTTGAGGTTTTGGAAAAGGCACCCATTGATGACGAATCAGAGGAAGAAACTGCTTCGACCCCCGAACCAGAGAATAATAAGCGTGCTCGGCAGCCTCAAAGAACCGCTTATCTTCAAAATTATGATGCGGTGTTAGCCGTTGCCAGTGGAAAGGGAGGGGTTGGAAAATCTACAGTATCTCTAAATTTAGCACTGGCCCTTCAGCAAAAAGGATTCAGTGTAAATTTTTTTGACGCAGATATTTACGGTCCAAGTTTCCCTATCATGACAGGTCTACGGGGAGTGAAACCAGAACTACGGGAAGAAAACTTGATGCCGCTGGAGGTGATGGGTTTACATGCGATGTCGATTGGTAATTTGATTGATGATGAGGCAGCAATGGTCTGGAGAGGGCCAATGGTTCATCAGGCAGTAGAACAACTCTTACGAGATACAGCCTGGCCTGGTGGTGATATAATGATTATCGACATGCCTCCAGGAACTGGGGATGTTCAACTCAGCATCTCCCAGCTTTGCGAGTTGGCTGGAGCCATTGTGGTTTCAACTCCACAAGACATGGCCTTGGTCGATGCTTACAAAGCAATCACAATGTTTTCCAAGGTCGATATTCCCATCGTGGGCATTGTAGAAAATATGAGCTACTTTGCTTGTCCTCATTGTGGTGAAAAAACAGCCATTTTCAGCCAACACGGAGCTGAAGAAGCCTGCCGTAAATACGAAGTACCATTTCTTGGGGCAATTCCTTTGGAACTAGCTGTTCGTGAAGGAGGTGACCTGGGCAAGCCTCTGATGAACCAAGCCCTAACTGATAGCCCTGCGGCAGAAGCCTTCCGTCTAATCGCTGATAACGTGATCACTTCCCTCGACGACCTCTACTGAATCAAGAATGAGCAATTATGCTGCTGCATTTGCGGATTCAGAATTTAGCGACAATTGAAAATCTTGAAATCGATTTTTTCGCTGGTTTCTCGATCATGACTGGAGAAACCGGTGCAGGGAAGTCGATCATGATTGATGGTCTTCAGTTACTTTTGGGGGATCGTGCTGATTTTGGTTTGATTCGACAGGGTTCATCACAAGCGCTAGTGGAGGGAACATTTGATATTTCAAATCAAGCTGAATTAAAGAGATTACTCAGTGAAGCGAATATACCGCATGAAAATGAGCTATTGATTCGCCGAGTGCTCAACACAAATAATCGTCAGAAACGCTTTCTCAACGACACCTCCGTCACCCAGAGCTTGCTTGCAGAAGTTGGACGAGGACTTGTTCATATCCACGGCCAACACGATAACCAAGCACTTCTTGATTCCTCTCGTCATATAGATTTTTTGGATGCCTTCGGCAATCTATTCCCAACAAGAGAGGCACTTCGTGAAGTTTATAAAAAATGGACTAAGAAGCGACGTGAGCAGGAAGAGTGGCAGGAGAGGTTAGCGAACCGTATGGATCGACAGATGCTTTTGGAAGCACGTTTTCAAGAACTCTCCAGCCTAAACCTGAAACCGCAAGAGATGGATGCCCTTGAGACAGAATCCAAAATGCTTGCTCACGCAGAACAACTTCTCAACCTCTATGGAGGAATGAAGAGCATTCTCTATGAAGAGGATGGATCTATTGTGGAGGTACTAAGCAATTTAAAGAGGCAGTTACAAGATGCTGAGCGAATGGACCCAGGTTGCACGGCACTTTTAGAGAATCTTGATCAGTCACTTCTTCAGTTGGATGAATTGAGCCAGTCATTAAGACACAGACAGGACCGAATAGAAGACAACCCCGAACGCTTGGCTTGGGTCAATGATCGTCTAAGCCTACTTCAATCTATGCAGCGCAAGTATCGGGTAAACCACACCACACAACTGATTGAACTGTGTGAACGACATCAAACCGAGCTACAAGCGCTCCAAAACCTGGAAGAAGATGCCTCAGTCCTGGAGGAGGAAATTGATCAATTAGTCAAAACCCTTCAAGAACGTTCTACCAATCTTTCTTCAGAAAGAAAAAAGGCAGCTAAAAAACTTGATGAATCGATCAGTAAGGAATTAAGAGAGCTAGGGATGAGTCAGGCAAGATTCGAAACATCTTTTGAAAAAAAGTATGATGATTCATTTAGTTTAAATGGTGTTGATCGAGTTGAATTCATGCTCTCTGTAAATCCCGGACAGCCACTGCGTCCCCTCGTAAAGATTGCTTCTGGGGGCGAGTTGTCCCGAGTGATGTTGGCAATTCAGACCATCCTCACTACAGATACTGTGGAAACCCTGATTTTTGATGAAGTCGACGCGGGCATCAGTGGTAGTGTTGCAGAGACAGTTGGAAGGAAGTTGGCCCATTTGGGAAAACGTCAACAGACGCTTTGCATTACTCATCTTCCACAAATTGCAGCATTCGCTGAACACCATTATGCGGTGACTAAATCTACAGAAAATGATCAAACCTACACGTTTATCGAAGATTTGGACAAGCAACAGGCGATCACAGAAATCGCTAGACTCCTTGATGGATCAGAGATCACCAATCAAGCACTAAAATTGGCGCGTGAGATGCGAAAGCGATCCAATGCGACAACTACGAACTAAGCACCAGACACTCTTCCTCAAAAATGTCATTTTTTCGAAGCCGCAAACTAGCGCCAGGTACTTCTGATTTTCTGCTGGAGTGTAAAGATCTCGTCAGACACTACGGGAAGATTAAGCCAGTGGATGGAGTGAGCCTGAATCTACTACCTCATGAGTTGCTTTCGATACTTGGGCCTTCTGGCTGTGGAAAATCCACCCTCTTGAACTTGATTGCAGGCTTGGATGAGCCGCAAGCTGGTAAGATTTTTATTGGTGGTGAAGAAATGAGTAATGTACACCGCATAGTAGCCCCTGAGTTAAGGCGTGTTGGGATGGTTTTCCAAGATATTGCACTCTTTCCACACCTCAACGTATTCAAAAATGTGGCTTATGGGATTAATGGTTCAAAGGACGAAAAACGTTCACGTGTGGAGGAAATGCTGAAACTTGTGGAACTATCTGGCTCTGAAAAGAAAATGCCACACGAACTTTCAGGTGGAGAACAACAACGGATCGCGATAGCCAGAGCACTTGCACCTGCACCAAGGTTGTTGTTGTTGGATGAACCCTTCAACAGTCTGGATTACCGACTAAGAGTTCAGATTCGGCAGGACATTCGAGATATTCTTCGTGAGGCCAAAGTGAGTGCAATTCTAGTTACTCATGATCAAACAGAGGCCTACACATTTGCAGATCGAATGATTTTGCTCTCTCAAGGTAAAGTTGTACAGAACGGAAGCCCGGAAGAGGTTTACCATGAACCAGCGACCGCCTGGGTTGCTTCCTTCGTAGGTGAAGCGAACCTAGTGCCCTTAGAGCTTGTTGGATCAGCAATTGGGCTGGAAAATATCCCTGAAATGCCTAAGATTCGCGATCGCTTATGGATGTCTCGACTAGAAGATATCAAAATTAAGAAAGTCCCCGAAACCACTTTGAAATCAGGTTGGATTCAGGAGATTTCATTTCGTGGTGATCACAAAATTCTGCATGTCTGCCATGAGAATGGCTTGGTTCTACGTGTCAGTGTTCCATCCAGAGAGAGTTGGCTCTTAGGAGACACAGTGCGGCTAAAACCCCAACACAGCAGAACCTATCCAGCCTGATCCACAGTTGGAACCCCCACCAAACCAACGCTTTTGATCAAAGCTTTAACCTCGGCCCCTTTTTTCAACTGAAGTACATCACAGGATTTTCTTGTGATTCTAGCTAACAAATCATCCCCATTGGCTTCCTTCCCTAGCCTTAGAAATACAGTAGCTTGTTGCTTGCCAAAGGGTTGAATGTCGACGATGACGGCTGAGAGAACATTCAAGTAGCTAGCATCTCCATCTCTCCATGATTTGGCAATCCCTACCTCTCTTGCCAAAATTCTTAAACGGTGACGGCTTCCAACCACTCCCAAATTCTGGGAGAGAGTCAGAGATCCACCATTAACCGCTATTTTTGAAAGAAAGTATTTTGAATCAAAATCTTGCATAGATCCCTCAAGAATCACGGCTGCTTCGGGTAATCTGGCCAATGGTAGTTTTGGATTAGCCAATAATCCCGAAATACTGCCTTGGGCAATGACATGACCTTTCTCAAGCAGAATCATCCAATCTGCGAGTTGTTCAACCTCTTGCAAATCATGGCTTACATAAACAATTGGTACTTTTAGATCCAGATGAAGCCTTTGCAGGTAAGGCAGAATCTCCATTCTGCTGAAGCGATCCAATGCGGAGAGCGGTTCATCCATCAAGAGAATTTCTGGAGCAGAGAGCAACGCTCGCCCAATAGCAACACGTTGCTTTTCTCCACCCGAAAGCCTGCTAGGTTTGCGGTCCAGTAGGGCCTCCAAGCCTAACATTTCCGTGATCTCCTCCCATAGCTTGGTCTTCTGAGTGTTTTGAATTCGCTTCAAACCATACTCAAGGTTCCTTCGAACGGAAAGATGAGGAAACAGATTCGCATCTTGAAAGACATAGCCAATTGGGCGGCGATGTGTTGGCAAAAATTTGGAAGAATTTTGCCAACTTTTGCCATCAACGACTAGATTGCCTTCCAACTGAGTTAAACCTGCGATGCAACGCAAGATAGTGGTTTTGCCACAGCCAGAAGGACCAAATAATGTGGTAATTCCTGTTTGTGGTAGTGTAAAGGAGACATCCACCTCAAAATTTCCGAGTCTCCCTTTGAACTCGGCTTCGAACCTACTCATTATTTCTTTTCACGCCAATAACGCTCGATTAGAGTAGTTGCCAAGATCACGCAGAAAGAAAATCCAATCATACCTCCAGCCAATACATGGGCTTTTTCCCATTGAAGAGTTTCAACGTAATCATAAATTGCGACTGAGAGTACCTTTGTCTCCCCTGGAATATTTCCACCTAACATCAAAATCACACCAAACTCACCTACGGTGTGAGCAAAACCCAAGACCAATCCGGTTAGTATGCCAGGTCTTGCGAGGGGCAGGGCAATAGAAAAAAAGACATCGAATGGACTAGCCCGAAGACTAGCCGCAGCTTCCAATGAAGGTTCTCCAATAGCTTCAAAAGAGTTTCGAATAGGCTGGACGACAAAAGGCAGTGAATAGATGACCGATCCAACTACTAATCCCTTGAAGGAAAAAGGGAAAGGTGAACCAAAAACTTCCGATAACCAGCCACCAAAATTTCCCTGTGGGCTAAGCAGCAGAAGTAGATAGAAGCCAAGGACTGTGGGGGGAAGAACGAGTGGCAGAGCGACTAAAGTTCCAATAATTTCTTTAATAAATGACTTGGAGCGGGCAAGCCACCAAGCGATCGGAGTCCCTAGAATTAGTAGGAGGAGTGTGGTGACAAAGGCTAATTTAAGAGTGAGTTTGGTAGCCTCCCACATCTCAGCATCAAACCATTCATTCAAAGAGAAATCTCATTCCAAGTCATAACCAAAAGACTGAATTATTTTTCTTGCAGGATCACTGTTCAGAAATTCCAAGAATTCTCTAGCAGCTTTTTTATCCAAACCTTTGTGCAGGAGCACAGCATCTTGTTGGATAGGACTATATAAATCTAAGGGAATAGTCCAATACAGATCTGGGTCAATATTGATCACCTGAGATCCAGAAACAAAGCCTAGTTCTGCATTGCCAGTGCTCACAAACTGAAAGGTTTGTGCAATGTTATTTCCTTGAATAATGCGGGTGCTCAGATTTTTGAAGATCTTTAGGTTCTGGAGGACCTCCATTGCGGCTCGACCATACGGTGCTGTCTTCGGATTGGCGATCGCCAGTCGGATAAATCCATTCGATTTTAAAACTTCCTCAGGTTTTTGATCAGCTTCCAATGTAGGGCAATAGAGCACAATCCGTCCGCGGGCATAAGTGAATTGGCTACCCCTCTCAGCACGACCTTCTGAGACTAATCTAGATGGGCTGTCTTGATCGGCGGCAAGGAATACTTGATAAGGGGCCCCGTGGGTGATTTGAGCGTATAATTTGCCGGTTGAGCCAAAGCTCAAGGTTACATTATGTGAGGTTGTGCTAGAAAATTCCTGACTCAGTTTTTTAGCTGGAGCTACAAAGTTAGATGCTACGGCGACAAGTAAATCCTCTGCATGTACGGTGTGGCAACTAATGAAGAGACATAACAGTAAAGGCTGAATTTTTCCTAGCAACGTTTTCTTATTTTGAGAATGGCTTTGGGAAGACTGGATTGAAGTGTTGAGCGAAATTTCTAGACAGTGCTCAAGGTTTCTCTGATGACAATATGGCTAAGGACTAAAAGTGAAACAATTGATTATTATGATTTAGCAAGCTCCGTAAGTTGTTCCTTTAGAATGCAATATTCCAAATTGTCTAATTGGTATTCTAGGAATGGTCTTCGCCATGAAGTTGGGGCATCGGATTCAATTTCTGTGATTAATTGCTGTAGATTGCTCTCAAGCTTATTCATCTCACTTTGGATTCGCTCCAGATTATCTACGATCTTGACATGTTGTCTCAGGAAAACAGAAAGTTTTTTTATACTTTGTTGAACACCCTCTTGACTTGGTTTGTTTTCATGCGTGAATGCTCGTTTCAAAAGGGAAGTGGCTTTTTCAGCAAGGCCTTCCTCTTTGCTATGACAGTTGAATAGATTGAGAAGTTGAAGATGAGTTTTTCTTTTCGGATTGATGGGTTTTGTCAGTTCCTGAATCAACGATTCTTTCTGGCGCATTTTTTCAAGTAATTGCTTTTTAAACTTTAGAAGATGCTGATAATGCTCCACTTCTTGTTGATTCTCACTACCAAAGTCGTCAGCTTCAATGAGGGCTAATTCAACCTGAATCGGATCAATCTGTTCTTGTAAATTCTTCAGATGCTGCTTAGCTTCCTCAATACGCTGCTGATTCTGGGGCTGCTTTGCGAGTGATCTCTCCTCTTTTCGACTAAGATTTCCTGTTGTACGCACCAAAATCAGAATAGGGAGTTTCTCTCCTTCAAATTGCCATGGATTGATCAACACCAAGTCATACTTTTTCATGTCAGGATGTTGAAAAAGACTCGTTGGGATTTTTCGAAGATCGATCTGTTGAGCATCTGGAGCGATTTTACTCTGCAAATGTTGTAGTTCATTGAGCGTCATGGTCTTAATACGCTGGCTGTTGTAACCTAATCCGCCAAGCTTACTTGGCAACTTGGAACCAAGATTATCGATGATCAGCACATTTACTAATGTCCGCATGACATCTTCAAGAAGACTGACTCCTGTCGCAGCTGCAATGGCTTTGTCAAGTGCTCCTCTCAGTCCTTCAATGTAAAGATCCTCAAATGGTTCTACTCTTTTGAGGATTGATTGTAAGACTAACTTTTGTTGCCAGTGTTGCTCATTTCTTCTGAAAAAAATTACGCATCGATAGCAGAATTTCTGAAATTCCAGGTCATTCCGTTGGGTTTGGATATCCTCTTCAAGTTGTTTCAAACTCTGCAACCACAGTTCAGCTTCCGGATCCATTTTCTTGGGAAGCCTTATGACCCGGGATCGGGAATAAATTTTCATACCACTCGCAGGTCGCTTTTCCGTACCAAAATCCTCTTCATACCAAAGCCAGATTACTGCAGCGTTTTGAACGGGTGGTCTGCCGGGGCCATGCGTAAGCAACTCGATAGAAGTGTGTCTGTTCTCTAACCGCTCTATCAATTTGGAACGTAGATTATCTGCCCAGACCTGGGGCATTGAAACTTGAAGGAGATCAGGCATTACTTGTTGAATTGGGAGATTAGTATTCTTGATTCAAATGATTTGAATATAGAGAATTTTGATCAACCGTCCAGATCAGAATATTTTGAGAAGTTCTAAAGGATAGGCTTCAGGCTCTGAGCGCAATTTATCTGAGGAGAGGAAGGGTACTTGAGTCAGTTCATCGCTGCCAAAAAGAGGTGAAGATATAGTCTGAAAAGAGAATAAATACTGCTGAGAAGCTCACGGCTTCTGTCGTGGCTCGACCAACTCCCTCAGCCCCATTTTCTGTGAAGTAACCCTTGTAGCAACCTACATGAGTGAGAACTACTCCAAAGATGGCCGCCTTAATGAGGCTACCCCAAATATCTCGCAGCTCGACAAATGATTCGATTTTGGAGAGGAAAATTCCAGAATCTACTCCGAGTAATAAGACTCCAACAAGATATGAGCCGAGTATGCCAGTAAAATTAGCTACCATCGTCAGACTTGGCAGCATCACCAAACCTGCTAGTATTCTTGGTGTAACTAAATACTGGACTGGATTGACTGCTAGAGATTGCAACGCATCAATCTGCTCTGTGACCCGCATGGTACCAAGTTCAGCGGCGATTGCGGAGCCAGCCCTTGCATTTACCATTAAGGCAGTTAGTACCGGTCCCAGTTCTCTGGTCATACTGACAGCGACCATTCCCCCTACAATGCTTTCGGAACTAAAGGTTTTTAACGCAAAGTACGACTGAATGGTAAGTACCATTCCAGTGAATGTGCCGGTGAGAATGGTAATCCAGAGCGACTTGTTGCCGATGAATTCCATTTGTTTGAAGAAAAGTTTGAAGCGAAAGGGAGGCGAAACAAGGGCTGAGAAGGCTTCCAGAAGCAGCAAAGTGGCGCGTCCTACGCCGGCTATGCTCTGCTGAAAATTGATTCTGAATTCGGAGAAAATCGATGGTGAGGCGCTAGGCATTTGTTCCAGTTAGCGGTGCATCAAACGAACGTATTTATCACGGTACACTGAGACCATTTGGCCGGGATCCTCGTCAGGCATATTTCTGATTAGGATGCGCGCAAGGTCGTTATTCAATTCCTCAAGATTCTTCATGGCGTTGTAGTGAGAGACTCTGCGATCCCAGCATTGGCTCACTGACTGTGCAACCGATCTTGAATCACTAGCTGTATAAAAAGCATCAAAGAGGAGATGATCTTCGCGTGTATTCAGATACTTGGCAAAACCGCTTTTTGCTTCCTCATGCAGAAAGAAGGCCTCATCAATTGTCAAATCTGCGCACGGACCAGCGATCAAAGTATTGCTGTCTCCAATAATTTCTTGAATGGTGCTGCATCCGGATGACAAAAAACCTATCGTTGTAATGGCTAAAATCAAATTTCTTAACTTCATGAATTTCTCCTGTTAGTGCTAAACATTTTGATATAGGGGTTTTATCGACTCTTCAAACAAAATCTTTAGCTTTTTGGAAAAAATTTTCATTATTTCTGGCCTCTTTACAGGAATGAATAAAATTAACTGATAAAATTGAATGAATGGTCCATAAAAAATTTTTGAAAAAATGCTGTGAAGGAGCTGAGTGTTAAATCTGACATCTGAAAATCAAAGTCTTCTGGAATATATCGCACAATCACAACAAAAGATGGACTCCAAAACTATTTTGGAATCTGTTGTAAAGAATCTTGAATTCGTCATTTGTGAAATTCCGGAGCGAGCAACGAAAACAGATTTGTTTGAAGCTTTGGCTCGAACTGTTCGAGACAAGCTCATCTGGAAACTGAATGAAACCCAACAGAGATATGAGAAATCAGAGGCCAAACAAGTCAACTATTTATCCCTTGAGTACCTGATTGGTCGAAGTCTTCGCAACAATCTTGTCAACCTGGAAATCTATGATGTCTGCCAGCAAGTGATGGAGCGACTGGGCGTGAACCTCATAGAAATAGAGGAGTGTGAGCGAGATGCAGGTTTGGGTAATGGAGGTCTCGGACGTTTAGCCGCTTGTTTCCTCGACTCTATGGCGACCCTGCAGCTGCCAGCTTTTGGATACGGCATTCGCTATGAGTATGGGATTTTTCAACAAAAATTTGAGAATGGACAACAGATCGAATTCCCAGATGGTTGGCTGGAAAATGGTTATCCTTGGGAAATTCGCCGACCACACACCAACTACCCAGTCCGTTTTTATGGGAGGGTTGTCGATGAAACTGACGAGCGGGGAAGATCCAAACGTTGTTGGGTAGAAACAGAACAAGCGAGAGCAGTGGCTTTTGATGTACCTGTCAGTGGATATGCTAATGACACTGTGAATGTTCTAAGGCTTTGGTCTGCCAGGGCTGTTCGAGATTTTGATTTAGCGAGCTTCAATCGGGGTGATTATTTACAAGCCGTGATGGACAAACAGCGAGTAGAAACAATCTCCAAGGTTTTATATCCGAATGACCAGGCATTCAGTGGAAAGGAACTGCGTCTAAAGCAGCAATATTTCTTTGTTTCAGCTTCCTTGCAGGACATGATTTTTCGCTTCAAGGATCGCAATCAGCCCTGGGTGGCCTTCCCTGATTATATGGCAATTCAACTCAACGATACACATCCTTCAATTGCAATTCCAGAACTGATGCGACTGTTGATTGATGAGGAGGGTTTGGAATGGGATGAAGCTTGGCAAATATGTCGTCAAACCTTTGCTTATACTAATCATACGGTATTGCCTGAAGCTCTCGAGCGTTGGTCTGTTGAATTACTTAACAACTTGCTTCCAAGACACATGGAACTGATCTATCAGATCAATGATCGATTTCTTCAGCAGGTCAGACACAAAAATCCCAGAGACCCAGGTTTACTATCCAGAGTCTCCATGATTGAAGAAGGTTGGGAAAAGCAAGTACGGATGCCTTTTCTATCAATTGTTGGCAGTCACACAACAAATGGAGTTGCCGCGCTGCATACCGAACTGCTAAAAGAGACAATCTTTAGAGACTTTTACAATTTGTTCCCAGAGCGGTTTCAAAACAAGACCAATGGAATCACTCCAAGGCTCTGGTTACGTTGTGCGAATCCTGAGCTAGCAGAGTTAATCAGTGATCATATTGGCAGTGATTGGATCACAGATCTGGATAGGCTGGAGGAATTGATTGATTTGGCTTCAAAGGAAAGTTTTCAGCATCAATGGCAAGAAGTAAAAAAACTGAAAAAACAGCAACTTTGTGACTGGATCACAACAACTCACAAAGTTGAACTGGTAGTTGACTCTCTCTTTGATGTCCAAGTCAAACGGATTCATGAATATAAACGTCAGTTGCTAAATATCCTGCATGTGGTTCATCTCTACGATCAGTTTAGAAAAAACCCAAAAATGAAGGTTCCCAAGCGAACCTTTTTGTTTGGAGGGAAGGCGGCGCCAGGCTACTACATGGCCAAGCAAATTATTCGCTTGATCAATGATGTAGCAAAAAAAGTTAACAAGGATGTTGAGATTGAGGACAGGCTTCGGGTTCTATTTGTGACCAATTATGGTGTGTCTAGTTCGGAAAAGATCATTGCAGCCAGCGAGGTTTCAGAACATATTTCTACCGCTGGGACAGAGGCATCAGGTACTAGTAACATGAAGTTTTCTCTGAACGGTTGCATCCTGCTGGGAACCCACGATGGCGCAACAATCGAAATTGGAGAGGAAGTTGGATCAGAGAATATTTTTACCTTTGGATTGAAGTCGAATGATGTTCAGCAGTTGAGAGCAAATGGCTATGACCCCCAGCAGATCTATAATGATAATCCCAGAGTAAAAAATGTGTTAGATCTTGTTGGCTCTGGTTTTTTTAATCCCCAAGAACCTCAACGTTATCGGGATCTTATTGATTCTCTGATTTATAATGATCATTACTTACTTCTTGCAGATTTTGACGCCTACACCGCTTGCCAAGAGCTAGTGGGAAAAACTTATCAAGATGTTCCTGCCTGGACCCAGATGTCGATTGCAAATACTGCCAAAGTTGGCAAATTTTCAAGTGATCGGACGATCAGTGAATATGCAACCCAGATTTGGAATGTTCACCCCTTACATCATTGAAGATGATTAACTGGCAATGAAGTTAAATTTATTTGGATTTTGTTGGGGCCTGATCCTATTGGGATTCCTCCCTAAAAATGTTAATGCGCAGAACTCAGTCCAACCCGAGCTTTACAGCTATCAAACGTTTGGCAATCGAGGCAGTTCCTACACTAGCGTTGCTACTGGTGTGGGGGTTTACCTGATGGATCGAGAGGATGATGGTCCCCAACGATATCTGCAAAGTCTTGTGCTGTTTGTACCACAGACCAGTATGGGTACTGACAGCAAACTTGGGGATCATTCCCTTTTGTCATCGGGCCAAGGTCTGGAGATAGTCATGCATGATCAATGGCGTGACCCTGTTGGGAAAGGAGCTCAGATTTCACTCAGGCATTTGCGATGGAATTCGGCTGCCAAAGCTGAGAATGAAAAAGGAAAACCAGCTTCGACGACCATTTTTCACATGGGTTGGAATGGATCTATGGAGGCAATCCCATCGAATCTCGTTTGGTTTGTTGGTTTAGACGTCGCCCAGTTGTTTCTTCCAGAGACTAGCTACGGAGAAATCCAAGGTGCAGTTGGTCTTCGCCTGAACTGGTGACCTCGGAAATTCCATATTTCTCGTTTTCTTTTCACTTCCTCTCTCCATATCTGTGAAGTCCATCCTTGATTTCAAAGTCAAAGTTCTGCAAAAGGATGGCTCCAAAAACTCTCTTCTTGACAACGTTGCTGTTGAAGAACCCCTTGAAATTAGGCTGTCTTTAGAAGGTTTTACCCTTCGCGTAGCTACAACAATGAGAACCCCGGGAAATGATGAAGAATTGGCTCTGGGATTCCTTTGGTCTGAAGGAGTAATTAGAGAGATGGAGTCGATTCAGTCAGTGAAAAGATCGACAGACCCCAGGCTGGAAGTTTCAGAAAATGTAATAATTGTCGATCTGGTTGCAGGAACTCAAGTTGACTGGAGGCGCCTGGATCGAAGGACAGATGTGCAATCTAGCTGTGGAATTTGCGGCCGTCAGTCTCTGCAAATTCTCAAAAATCTTGAACTCAGTCAACCGAAAGGAGCGCCCTGGCCAGCGGATCTATCTTTAGTGACTCTTTCAGAGCAGCTTTCTAGCTCGCAAAATATGTTTCGAAGAACTGGTGGTGTCCACGCCTCTGGGCTTTTCAATTACGATGGGAATTTGATCTGTTTAAGAGAGGATGTTGGTCGGCACAACGCACTTGATAAAGTTGTTGGCTGGTGTCTCGATCAAAAATTTCTTCCCGCTGAGAATACAATTTTGTTGGTAAGTGGTAGAATCAGTTTCGAGCTGGTACAGAAGGCACTTCTTGCAGGAATTCCAAACTTAGTCGGAATTGGGGCCCCAAGCTCCCTCGCGATAGAATTAGCTAAAGAATTTGATCTGACCTTGCTTGGATTTCTGCGAGAAAACTCTGTGAACGTTTACGCTGGCGAGTGGCGCGTTGGTCAATTGTAACTTAACAATCAAAATTGATTGGATCAACGAGCTACTATTTTCTAAGGCTTACTCTGAGAGAACGAGGGTATCTTCAGGAGCCCACCCAATCCATAGTCGCTCGCCTTTTTTTGGACGGACGGAACTTCTGCTGAGGTTAGTCAGTGTCGCGCATAGCAGGGGACCCGCATCCGTCCTCAGGTAAACATGGCTCTCACTTCCATGGTAGACGACCGCATCGATTTCCCCAGGGAAAGAAAAGTGAGAAGACGGAAGAGTCACGCTTGAGATTCTCAACTTCTCTGGACGAACAGCGAGGTGTAGCATACCACTCAGTTTCTCAAAGTGAGGAATCGTCAGTTTGCCAAGATGCGCGGTCTTCACGATTAGTACGCCTACATCCTCATGACCTTCAACAATTCCTGAAAACAAGTTCATCCGACCAATAAAGTCCGCAACGAACCTGCAGTTTGGAGACTCGTAAAGCTCCCCTGGAGGAGCAACCTGTCTCACCACCCCATTCTCCATTACGGCAATTCGATCAGCCATCGACAGAGCCTCATCCTGATCATGAGTGACGATCACAAATGTGATGCCGACAGCCTTCTGCAACTTCACTAACTCCAGTTGCATTGCTTCTCTCAACTTTGCGTCAAGTGCAGAGAGAGGTTCATCCAATAAAAGTACTCTGGGGCGCTTCACTAGCGCTCGGGCTAAAGCAACACGTTGACGCTGTCCGCCCGACAACTGATCAGGTTTGCGTAAGTCATAGCCATCCAATTTCACTAAGGCTAGGGCGTCCCGTACTCGCTCTCTAACTTCTGCAAGTGGTGTTTTAGCTACTTTCAGCCCATAGGCCACATTTTCAAAGACAGTCATGTGAGGAAATACAGCATATGATTGAAACACCATATTTACTGGACGTTGGTTCGGCGGGATGTCTCTGGTCTCTTTTCCATCAATCTTGATGCTTCCCTCGGATGGAAATTCGAAGCCTGCCAGCATTCGTAGAAGAGTCGTCTTTCCACAACCTGAGGGTCCTAGCAGGGCAAAAAACTCTCCTTCGTGAATATTTAAGTTAACCCCGTTGACAGCATGGACGTTGCCGAAGCTCTTAACAACTTGCTTGATCTGTAAGATCACGGGCTGATCAGCCATGAGCTGTTCCTCCAGCTTGACCTCCACTGCGGCTTTGAAACCACAATGCAAAGGTAGTCATTGCGAGGGTGATAGCAATCAAGACCGCTGAGGCAGCATTCACTTCAGGTGTGACAGAGAAGCGGATCATCGAGTAGATCTTGATTGGAAAGGTAATGGTGTCTGGGCCAGATGTGAAAAAGGTGATGACAAAATCATCAAGTGAGAGAGTAAATGCCAGTAGGGCTCCAGCGATAAGGCCTGGTCGCATATGAGGGATGAGAATGTCTTTGAATGCTTGCCACTCTCCAGCGCCAAGGTCCTTCGCAGCCTCCTCTAATTCACAATTGAAGCTGGCCAACCGAGCTCGAACCACCACAGTCACAAAGGGAAAACTGAAGGAAATATGGGCAATGGTGATTGCGCCTAAATTGAAGGGCCACGGAAGACCGGAAGGCCAGCCAATCCGAGAAAAGAAAGCCAGCATGGCGACGCCCATACAAATTTCTGGGATTACAATCGGCAATGAAATGGCTCCTTCATACCCAGCTTTCCCTGGAAAACGGAAGCGCCAGAGCAGAATGGCAGTCATCGTTCCGAGCACCACGCTGATTAGGGTACTCAGAAAAGCAATTGTGAGAGAGTTGGCAAACGCTTCCATCAGGGAGGAGTTGTTCCAAGCCTTTTCGTAGTACTTGAAAGTGAATCCTCGCCAGACGATGTTGCGACGGCTATCGTTGAAGCTAAAGGCGACAAGTGTGACTATTGGAGCATACAAAAAAATGAAGGTTCCAAGTAAAAATAGCCTCATCCATGTGCGTCGAGTATAATCCAGTGGCCCAATTGGGTTATTTGAACGAACACTCACGTAAGCCCTTTTTCATTGTGACGAGTTAAAAGAGCTCTCACAGCTAGTGCGAAGAATGTCAGATACATTATCAAGAAAGAGAGTGCGGCTCCAAAAGGCCAATCGTTGGCAGATTTGAACTGGCGCTCGATCACATTTGCTATCATTTGACTGTCTGTACCCCCTAGTAGATCTGGTGTCAGGTATGACCCTAGAGCTGGAATGAAGGTAATAATTACTCCAGAGATGATCCCAGGCAATGCCAGTGGCACAATTACGGAAAGAAAGGTCCGCCATTGCCCGGCACCCAAGTCAAGGCTGGCTTCAATGTAACTTCTATCCATCCGGTCTAGAGCTGCGTAAAGGGGTAAAACCATGAATGGAAGGTGAACATAAACCAGCCCGTAGACAACTGCGAAGTTATTATAAAGCAGTTCAAGACGATTGAATCTCTCTCCAAAGAGATTCCAATCTCCCAATCCAAGTATCCTTAGCCCACTATCAGCAGACAGCCAAATCAGTTCTAACAAATCATTTAGGTAGCCGTTGGTTCTTAAGACGGCAATCAATGCGTACGTGCGGATCAGCAGATTGGTCCAAAAGGGAAGGATCACAAGGAGCAGTAGAATCGGCTTCAACCGCTCTGGGGCAAAAGTGATTGCCAGGGAAACTGGAAAAGAAATCACCAAGCAGAAGAAAGTAGTTAGGCCTGCATACCAGAAAGATTTGAGAAATATCTGTAAGTAAAGTGGTTGAACTGCCCTTGAATAGTTTTCGAGCGTGCCTGTAATGGCCACCTCGATAATGCCTTGTTTCTCACCGAAGCTCAGCCCCCATACCAGAAATAGAGGGGCCAGGAAGAAGGCAAAAAGCCAGATTGTGGGGGGGATCCCAAAGGACCAGAAAGCCTTGGGTGATTTCCGCCAGTAATCCACTGAAACGTAGAAGAATTAGTTTGGAAAGGTAGGCCCAGCTTTATCCGGGCCTTGGGGAAGGTTTAAGCCGCAGAGATGCGCGTCCATGCCTCGTCAAAAAGGCGTTGCATAGCTTCTCCGCGGTATTTTGAAGACTCGCTACGTCTTAGGACGTCGTCTGTGGGAAAGATTGCAGGGTTGTTGCGGTAATCATCTCCGAGCTTTGCTTTAGCAACCCCATTGGGAGTCGCATACTGGATAAAATCGGCGATTAGTGCTCCAGCATCTCCATCGAGCAGGTAGTTTATGAATGCGTGAGCGTTTTCAGGATGTGGGGCTCCTTTTGGAATACAGAGGCAATCTTCCCAGAGGAGCGTTCCTTCCTTAGGAACGATATAGGCGATATCATCATCTTCCTCCTGCACCTGAATAATGTCTCCGTTGTACTCCATCGTTAGATCAACTTCGCCAGAGAGAAGTAGGTCTTGCCCATTATCCTCAGCAAAAACCTTGATGTGTTGCTTCTGCTTGATCATCAAATCTTCAACAGCCTTAACTGCTGCAGGATCAGCGGTGTTTAATGAATAACCGAGGTACTTCATGGCAACAGGAATTGTCTCAGATGGGCTGTTGAGCACAGCGATCCTTCCTGAATATTCGCTGGATTCGATGAGAGTCGCCCAGCTGTCTGGTACTTTCGATACCTTTGATTTGCGATACCCAATCCCAATCGTTCCCCACATGTAAGGCATGCTGTGGGCCCGTGTGGGATCAAATGCTGCGTCTCGGAAAACTTTGTCTACGTTTTTGAAGTTTGGAATTTTGGAGTGATCGAGTTTGAACAGCATATTTGCACGGATCATTCGTTCAACAAAGTCATTCGTTGGAACGATCACGTCGTAACCAGGATTTCCTTCCTTCAGCTTGGCAAATAATTCATCATTGTCAGCAAACAAATCCATGCTCACTTCAATTCCAATTGCATCTCTGAAATCATCCAGGGTCGTCTCGCCGATATAGGTATCCCAATTGTAAAAGTTGAGCTTTTTTTCCTCAGCACTCAAACCTTCACGGGGAAAGAAAGTCAAACCTGCTGCCACAGCACCAAGACCTCGCAAGAAGTGACGGCGAGAGAGTCGAGAGTTGTTTTTGGGATTCACTTTCATGTAAATGCTCCAGCTTTTTGTTTGGCAAAATGCGCCATTAGGGAACAAACACTAGGGTGGCGCAGATGGAAAAAAACCTCACCCCGCTTTACAAAGTGAGCCTCTTGAAAAACTAATCAGCAGCGTCCTAGCTCTTCTGCCAACTGATTAAATGTTTTGGATGCTTTTTCGTAAATCTCATCAAGGTGCCCTTTAGTGGCGACAAGGGGTGGTGATAGGATCATAGTATCTTGAACTGCTCTCATTACCAAACCGTTCTGTACACAGAGATCTCTGCAACGTTCCCCCACTTTTCCGCGATCATGAAAAAAACGTCTCGAGGACTTTTCATCAACCAGTTCAATTGCCCCAAGCAACCCTACAGTCCTTACTTCTCCAACAAGAGGGTGTTCTTTGAACTGCTCCCAAAGTTGATGGAGGTAGGGGCCGGTTTCATTTCGAACTTGTTCTACTAGCCTCTCTCGCTCGATGATTTCAAGATTTCTTGTGGCTACGACGCATGCAGCAGGATGCCCAGAATAGGTAAAACCGTGGGCGAATTCCTTACCCTTACCGATGATGACATCAGCAATTCGGTCAGAAACCATGACGCCTCCAATCGGGAGATACCCTGAAGAAAGGCCTTTTGCAATTGGCATCAGATCGGGTTTAATCTGGAAGTATTCCGAACCAAACCAATGCCCGGTTCTGCCGAAGCCACAGATCACTTCATCAGCTATTAGTAGAATTCCGTACTTGTCACAGATCCGCTGTATCTCTGGCCAATATGTCTCTGGAGGAATGATCACGCCTCCAGCTCCTTGAATTGGCTCTCCTATGAAGGCGGCTACGCGCTCAATACCAATTTCATTGATTTTCTTCTCAAGTTCCTGTGCAGCCAAAAATCCATATTCTGACGAAGAGAGTGTGCCACCGTTTTGGTACCAATAGGGTTGTTCAATGTGGACAATGTCGGGAATAGGGAGATCATCAATGTCATGAATGAATTTTTGACCACCGAGGCTCGCTCCTGCGATTGTGCTTCCATGATAACCATTGATTCTGCTAATTAGAACACGCTTTTGGGGCTGTCCCAAAATTTTCCAATAGTTGCGCACCATTCGCAGAACAGTGTCATTGGCCTCTGATCCCGAGTTTACATAAAAGACATGATTGAACTGAGGAGGGCTGATTTGCGCAAGCTTCTCCGAAAGTTCAATAGCTGGCGGGTGGGTACACTGAAAGAAGCTATTGTAGTAAGGAAGCTGCTTCAATTGTTCATAAGCAGCTTTTGCAAGTTCTTCTCGGCCGTATCCAACGTTGACACACCACAAGCCCGCCATACCATCAATGATTTGATTCCCTTCTGAATCCCAAAGATATACTCCCTCTGCCCTAGTTATGATCCTGGTTCCCTTGCGTCCTAGATCCTTGGTGTCTGTGAAGGGATGCATGAAGTGGCGGGAATCAAGCCTTTGCCATTCAGTGGTACTGTGAAGCATTCAAAATCCTAATGATAAAGATTGAGGGCACAGTTTTAGGCTAGATAAAGCAGCTTATTACTGAGCGTTGTCAACTTATCGTTTTCTAAAAAAACAGCAAGATGGCTGCATTTGAAAAACTAAAAAGAAACTCTGATGTGAATTCATCTAGATAATCACTTTTGGCATCAAGGTCGTTGCATAGACAACCGAAATTCCCGAATCAGCAAGGAAGATCAGTCCTTCCAAAGATAAAGATTTCCTAGATAGGTAATTTGAAGTCGAGGTTCTTCACCCAAAATGTCGAGAGTAGTAGTTCTGGTATTCCGCGACCACTTCAGGGTAAGGACGGTAGACCTCGAGGAAGAATTTGAATGAAGCCATTTTTACATAGGAGTATGCAGGAGCGGCAGAAATAGAAGCGATCAAAATTCGAATAAAGAAGTTTTCAACTGTCAGTAGTGAGAGAATTGGAATCAGCAAAACGAAGAGCAAGGAGATTAGGATTCTTGCTAGATAGAAGAGCCAAGAGTACCAAAAAACTCGTCTACTCTTCAGAAGTTCGGAAAACAGCTTCAACTTGGTTGGAAAGCCATTGCTCAAGACCGCCAGTTTTGAGGAGTATGAAAATCCTGCCATTCCCAAAGGCCAAATAACTCCTACCATTCCTACTGGGAGCAAAAGACTGAAGGGTGAGTTACTCTGAATCCAAATTTCCCGACCAATTGTCCAGCCAGTTCCGGCCCAAACCCCTCCAATACCAACGACAATTCCTACGGCACAAGCATCCCAGGCGAACTGGGACCAACGCAAGCTTTGTAGTGATTTCAAGATGCGCCACCTGCCTCCTTCTGCGCGATGCATTTTACGCATGTCCATGGTCGGCCACATTGAAGTCAATTGTTTAGCGGCAAACAGACAGCCACTAATCAGTAGCGTTCGCCAGTCCAACAGCCATTCACTTACCAAATTTGGAGCTTGTAGAAATAGCCAATCAGCAGCCATTCCAAGTTCTCTTGAGCTTGGAAATTCGAAGCCTTCCGGCCGAATCTTTACATAGCTTCGTAGGACTCTGTCAGCTATGAGCAGAAGAGCAACCAGCAGCAAAAAAGATTTGTAGCGAATCAGGTCGCGGATCGAATCAACTACCAGGATATGGATAAGTCGATGCATCAGGGAGGTAGGGGAGTTAGAGATAGACGGTGCCGAAAACGCACGGGAACTTTCAAGGTGACTGCCTCGTGCAACTCAGGAAAATAACCAAATGTTTTACTGTTCACGAGGATCTGTATGATTCCCTCAGGAGACAATTCTGTTCCAACATTAAGGTCATGGTGTGATGCAGGAAATGCAAAGCCGTTAGCCTGAAGATCCATGATCAGGTGATCAACGTTTGTAAATTCAACGTCCCAATTTTCAGCCGGAACGTTCGTGACAAGCTCAATGTGCTGCGCTTCCAAGGACAAACTTACAATTCTTTGATGTTCCTTGAAAAAAGGGCGTCGTGTTGAGTAGAGGACCGTTATCAAAATCAGGCAAGCAGTTATACCTATGCGTAGGCGCCATTTGGTCCGATTACTAATTTTTCGAACAAGAACGGTATCGGAGAGCGGAGGTTGAAGGACGAAAAAGTAAAAACAGATAAACGTTGCGCCCATCACCCCCAAAGACCAAAAAGCATCACTTACGTAGTGAGCACCTTGGAGGAGTCTGGCAGTGCTCATCAGCGTGCCATACCCCAACCCCAGGGCCAAAGATCCAATTGCTAGCGGAGGGGAGTAGTTCCAGAACATCACACCAGAGGCAAAGATGAATCCCATTGTGCAATGTCCACATGGAAAGGACTGACCCTGACCTGGTATACCAAGTTCCAAAGCAGCCCTATATTCCCAATTACCCCCAAATTCAACGACTTCTCGAGGGCGGGGTCTCCCAGTGTATTCTTTTAATAGTGCATTTACGATTAAGCCTGCCCCTACAATTGAGGTTAAGCTGTAGAGCAGAAAGTAGCGACGAAAGCGGATCCATTTTGGGGATTGAAGAGATCGATACCAAGCAAGTAGACTAACAAAGGTAAGTGTAAAGGCTGGAATTGTTCCGAATTCATAGAGGAAACGCCAAGGTTGGCCGTCACCGAGTGACCATCCTGTTTCTGGCGACCAGATCTGACGCATGATCACTCTGTCAGCATCAAGCCGATTCCAGACCAGAGTTGCGGTTAGCCAAACAGCTAACCATAGTGTCAATAGGATTGCTCCAATCCAATAATATCTCTTACGTTGGGGATCCATTCCGAACTTGCGTCATCAATGCGTGAAGATTTCGAGTGATTCAAGAACCAAAGATTTTTGATGTGCTAAGCCGCACTAATCCAATAAATGACCGAGGATTTTTCGGTTTACAGGTGCAATTTTTGGGGATTTATTAATGACAAAAGCGAATGATAATAACTTTTCAAAAAAATTCATGAAACCTAAATCAACTTCCACTCCTATTATTCGCCTTAAACCAGGTCGTGAAAAATCTGTTCATCGACGACACCCCTGGGTGTTCTCTGGTGCTGTGGAATCTGAAGTGGATGCAAATCAGCCAGGTCAAACTGTCAGGGTAGAGTCATCATCTGGAAAATTCCTTGGATTTGCTGCGTGGAGTCCAAAATCTCAAATTCGATTACGTTTTTGGAGCTTTAACGAACAGGATCAAATTGATGAGAATTTTATCAACTTCAGATTAAAGAAGGCTTTAACCTATCGGAATTCCAGCAATCTGGCCAGCAATGCAAAACGTCTTGTTCATGGAGAGGCTGATGGCTTGCCAGGTCTTATCGTTGATCAATACAATCAGGTCCTTGTACTGCAAATCTTGTCTGTCGGTGTAGAGTATTGGAAAAATATCTTGATTCGAAAATTGGTAGATTTGACAGGACTAGGGTGTGTTTTTGAGAGGTCTGATGCAGATGTAAGAAGATTAGAAGGATTGGAGAAACAGTGTGGCTTAATTTTAGGAAAATTGCCGTCCAATGTGGTGATTCAGGAACATGGGCTTGAGTATTCCATTGATGTCGAAAATGGTCAAAAAACAGGATTCTATCTTGATCAGCGAGCTAACCGAGCCAAAATTCAAGAAATTTCAACCAACAAAGAGATCCTAAACTGTTTTTGTTACACGGGCGGATTTACCCTTAACGCATTGTGTGGAGAGGCAAAGTTTGTAACTTCCATTGATAGCTCTGAACAATCTTTGCAAATTGCAAAATTGAGCGTAAAAACAAATGGGCTGCCAGCAGAAAAAACTGAGTGGATAGAAGCAGATGTCTTCAAATCTCTCAGAAAATTTCGAGATCAAGGTCGAAATTTTGACTTAATTATTCTTGACCCACCAAAGTTTGCTCCCACAAAACGGAATGTTGAAAAAGCTTCAAGAGCCTATAAAGATATCAATTTGCTCGCCATGAAACTTCTGAATGCAGGTGGGCTTTTGGCTTCATTTAGTTGTTCAAGTGCAATCTGTGCCGAATTATTCAAAAAGATTTTGGCAAGTAGTGCAGAGGATGCCGGACAAGACTTTTTGATTCTTGATACATTTTCTGCAGATCAAGATCATCCACAATTACTATCTTTCCCAGAAGGTGAGTACCTGAAGGGTTTACTTCTTAAAAAGCTCTCTTAGTCCTGTAAGCAACCTGTTGCAAAGCCTTTCCAATTTTGCATTCAGCAAGTATTCAAGAATCGTTATCAAAAAATTATATCAGTTCAAGCCTTCACTGATCATGTTGAAAAATCCTCTTTCTAAATTACCTTTTCATTTTTCCAAGGGGGTCCTTGGGGCTTTCATCGCATTGATCTTGTTACTGGAGATGATTTGGTTTTTGGGTACTTTCCAAGTTTTTCTAAATGTTGTTCTACCGGTTTTTGCACTTGTAGCCATCGGCTTTTTCGCAGGTCCATTGCTTGGACTGAAAGCAAAAACAATGACTCGCTATGCCTACTTCATTTTAATCCCCGCCTTTGTTTTCAATGTGATCAGCCAATCCTCGGTTCCGCTGTCAACGACGTTGACGATGGTGAGCTACAGTGTTGTAACCCACATTATGGTGGCCATAGGCGCAGTTATCGTTGGTAAAATCTTGGGAAGATCACGCGAAGTCATTGCCGCTTTTGTCTTGATTACTATTTTTGGCAATGTTGGGAACTTTGGGCTGTCTCTTTTGGATTTTCGCTTTGGTGAGGTATCTAAAGTCCCCGCTACTGTCTATTTTCTCTCAATCCTAGTGACTTCATTTGTCATTGGCGTTGGGGTGGCTGGTTGGGTTCGTAAAGGGAGTTTGTCGGCTATCACGAGCGTGCTAAAAACTCCAGCTCTTCTTGCACTCCCCCCGGCAGCAATTTTTGCTGCAACAGGTTGGGAAGTTCCACTCTCGGTAGAACGGCTTACAGGTTTGTTGGGACAGGCTATGATTCCAACAATGATTGTGACCCTCGGGGTTCAGCTATCAAGTGTCCAGAAATTAGATTTGAACGTAGATACCTGGATAGCATGTGGTCTTCGGTTACTATTAGCGCCATTGCTAGCGTTTGGCTTGGCATTCATTTTTCCATTGGGTGAGCTAGAGAAAAATATAGGAATTTTGCAAGCAGCGATGCCGACAGCAATTCTTGCTGCCATTATAGCAATTGAGTATGATCTCGTTCCTGATTTCGTGACAACCTCTGTTCTGCTTTCAACAATACTTGGCGTGTTTACCCTGACAATCCTCCTATCTATAATTTAATCTGGCCTACAAAGATCTTATTCAGGTTCGGAATTCTCAAATCCCAAGTTACGCTAGTGAAGGAATATTCGAATTACGAAGTGTTTAAAGAATGGGTTGTGGAGATAAAAGCAAAGAACTGGAATTTTAGTTTTTAGTTCAATAAGCCACACACATTTGTGCCCTTCAATTTGATGAGGTCTTAGCATTGGAAAGTTGCCCTGGCACTCACTTTGATAGCCAGCTAAGAGACTGCTTTGATCAATACCAGGGCATTTCCTGGGGGATCCCTGTAATAGCCTTTTTTTTGGTGAATTTGACAAAAACCTGAGGCAAAGTAGAGATGCTGAGCTGCAAGGTTGAACTCGTGTACTTCCAGTAAAATTTTGGGAACCTGCTCATTCCTTGCTAGCTGAATCAAGAAGTCCATCATTTCTCTTCCAATTCCCTGCCGCTGGTATACCGGCATTACTCCAACTCTGAGGATGGAAAACAAATCAGATTGATCCTCTATAACTAAAAATGCTAGCGCCTTTGAAGTAGCTTCAGCATGCCATGTCCAAGCACGAAACCATGGATAGTTCATCAATTTACTGAATGACTCTTCTCGCCAAGCTTTCTTAAAACAACTCTTGTCAAGTTCTGCAAGACTAGTCGGGTCTTCTCCTTTGCGAATCCAACCTCTGGAACGTCTCCAAATTGATGGCTTGTAATTTCCACCATGCTTTAGCTTAGTAGTAGTCAACTTGACCTATTCCTGAATGATCTTAAATTGTGGGCTTGAGTCTAGCGCTCAAAGACTTCAGTCTTAAGTACTTTTGATTTGACTAGCCATTGAAAGGCCAAGTCTCTTTGACCTAGTTTCAACCATGCACAGGAGTCGCATGTTTAAGAATGTTGTACCCGTAACAAAAGAAAATCACAGCCATCTGTTTGTCAAGGGAACAGACAATTTCCTTTTTGCCAAAGATTTTCATATTGCTCCCATTTCCCTCAAAGAATTTTTCAGAGCTGCTGCTTACTATCCAATCATCTTTTTAGAGGAGCCCAGTTCAAAAGAATTCCGGCCCGTAGCCTTGTTGGGGCTCCAGCAAGGAGAGAATCTTTATATTGATGATCAGGGAAAATGGTTAGTACCCTATGTTCCTGCAGCAATACGGAGATATCCGTTTACCCTTGCACCCACCCAGGATCCAAATCAATTTTTAATTTGTGTTGATGAGGAAAGTGATTTGATTGGAACGGAGGAAGGGAACCCCTTGTTCACAGCAGAAGGAGAGTTGAGTGAGACCATGGAACATGTCAGAAAATATCTGACAGAGTTACACCAAATGGAGCAGTTCACTCATCAGGTTTGCAAGGAATTGAAAGACATGAATTTGTTTACCTCAATGAATCTGAACTTCCAAAACATGGGGCAAACCCAGCAGATTCGGGGCTTATATCTGGTGAACGAGGAAAATCTCAACAAGCTTGACGACAACGATTTCCTTAAGTTCCGCAGAAGCAATGCCCTCCCTGCAATTTATGCCCATTTAGCCTCTTTGCCCCAAGCAGATCGGTTAGCGCAATTTCGAAGAGACGGGGAGGTGCCTCAAGCGACAAATTAGCTTGTTCAGAAGTCGGTACCTCTTAGCAAGTACCGACTGCTTATTTGCTGAATCATCCTTCCTTCAGTCTCATACTCCCAGAAGTATCCTCGCAGGATTTTCGAGATATTCCTTCACTTTGAACAGGAAGCTGACAGATTCACGCCCATCAATGATTCGATGATCGTAACTGAGAGCTAGGTACATAACAGGACGAATCACCACTTGACCATTTAACGCTAGCGGTCGCTCCACCACATTATGCATCCCCAAAATGGCACTTTGAGGGGGGTTGATGATCGGTGTTGAAAGCATGGACCCGAAGACGCCACCGTTAGTGATCGAGAAAGTCCCTCCCGTCATTTCTTCAACACTCAACTTATTATCCCTCGCACGCCTCGCAAGCCTACCGATCTCCAGTTCGATTTGTGGGATTGTCAAACTTTCTGCATTGCGAACGACAGGCACTACTAACCCTTTTGGAGCACTCACAGCGATGCCAATGTCGACGAAATCACTATTAACAACCTCATTGCCATCAATCATTGCATTCACTGCGGGAAAATCTTGTACTGCCTCGCTCACAGCTTTGGTGAAGAAGCCCATAAATCCAAGACGCTGCCCATATTTTTTTTCAAATCTTTCTTTGTAATCCTTGCGCATTGCGAAGATCGAACTCATGTCAACCTCATTAAAGGTTGTCAGCATGGCGGTTTCGTTCTTCACAGCAACTAGACGTTCCGAAAGCTTTGTCCGCAGCCTAGACATTTTTTCACGTCGCTGTTCTCTGCTTGATGACTTAGGAACTGCCTCTCCATCGGATTTAGATTGAGCAGAGTTGACAACGGCTTTTACTTCGGTTTTCGTAGGAGGAGTCTGCTGACTTTTAGCTAGTTCGACATCCTGTTTGGTAATTCGATTGCCTGGACCAGAACCTTGCATCTGGTCAGCAGAGATCTCCGCTTCATTCATCAACTTATGTGCTGCAGGCGACGGATGACCGGCTGCATACCCAACGCCGGATTGTTCTACCTTTTCGTGGACGGCATTTGATGATTGTGTAGTTGGTTCGCTTGAATCTGCACTTGATACTCCAGCGGTGTCAATTTTACAGAGGACGTCTCCTACTGTTGCGTCCGAACCCTCCTGCAATACGATTTGAACTGTTCCCGCCACCTCTGCTGGCATAGGTAATGTTGCCTTGTCGGTTTCAATTTCACACAAAATTTCATCAACCTGAACGAATTCACCATCTGCCTTGTGCCAGGTTTCAATAGTAACCTCTGTAATTGATTCCCCTGGGCTGGGGATTTTTATCTCAACAACGGACATGCATTATCTCTAAGCTTAGAGTTATAATTTGAAAATTTTAAGCAAACGCTCGACGAATTAGTTCTTTTTGTTGCTTTTTGTGCATCACAGAAAATCCGGTTGAAGGGCTACTGCTCTCTTTGCGCGAAACTAGCTTCAAGGGGCTACCCAGATCCGGAAATTTACGCATCATAAATCCTGCCGCTCCCATATTTTCAGGCTCTTCCTGAACCCAAAACCACTCCTGGGCCTGTACATAAAGATTTCGTATTTCCATAATCTGATCTGTTGCCATCGGATAGAGCTGCTCAAGTCGCACAACAGCAACATCTTTGCGTTCTTCAAGTTGCTGCCTCTCTAACAGGTCGTAGTAGATTTTTCCGTTGCAAAACAACACTCTTTTGACCTTTGCTGGATCTGCATAATGATCATCAATGACTTCTTGAAAACAGGTACCCTTCCCAAAATCAGTCAGAGAACTGATACACTTCGGATGGCGCAGCAGACTTTTTGGGGTGAAGATCACCAAGGGTTTCCGAAATGGACGCGCAGTCTGTCTTCGAAGAGCATGAAATAGATTGGCCGGGGTTGTACAGTTCAGAATGTACATGTTGTTGTCGGCACACAATGTCATAAATCTTTCAATTCTTGCTGATGAGTGCTCTGGACCTTGGCCCTCATATCCATGTGGTAATTGGAGAACCAAACCATTCATCCGCTGCCATTTTGTTTCAGCAGAGGCAATAAATTGATCAATAATGATTTGAGCACCATTAGCAAAATCACCAAATTGAGCTTCCCAAATCACTAAATCTTTCGGTGATGACACGGCATAACCATACTCGAAGCCGAGGACTCCATATTCTGAAAGATGCGAATTATAAATACTCAGCAATCCTTGTGAGTCACTAAGATGCATGAGAGGAAAATGCTTCGTGTTGTCTTCTTCCACGACAACCGCGTGTCGATGAGAGAATGTGCCACGTCGAACATCCTGTCCACTAACTCTAATTCCAGTTCCCTCGTCAAGCAGAGAAGCATAAGCTAGTTGTTCACCCATTCCCCAATCAAGAATCTCTCTTTCATTGACCATCTTTGATCGAACTTTGTACAGATTTCGGATTTTCGGGAAAATCTTCCAATCCTCGGGGAGGGTTGTGAGCTTGTTGGCTAATTCTTGGAGTTTTGAACGATCCACACCAGTGTCAGGTGATTTCTGATGTTCTTCCTGTTGGGCCAATCTCAGCCCTTGCCAATCTCCTTCGAAGAAAGAGGTGGGCTCTAGCTGTTCCCTCTTATGCGATAGCTCTAGCGAGGAGTTCATTTGTTCTCTGAAATTACGATCAATTTTGTCTAATTCTTCTCCACTGAAGGTCCCTTCATCAATCAACCGATTTCGGTAAATTAGCTTTGGATTGGGGTGCTTGCCAATCAACTTGTAAAGAGTGGGTTGTGTAAAGCGGGGTTCGTCACCTTCATTGTGCCCGTGTTTGCGATAAGCAAGGATATCCACAAAAACGTCCCGATGAAACTGCTGACGGAATTCCAATGCCATTTCGATTGTATGCACTACTGCTTCAATATCATCTCCATTGACATGGAAGACTGGTGAAAGCGTCGTTTTGGCGACATCAGTGCAGTAGGTGCTGGAACGACTTTCAATATAGTCCGTCGTAAAGCCTACCTGGTTGTTCAGAACAACATGCACAGTCCCACCCGTCTTGTAGCCTTCCAACTGGGACATTTGAAGAACTTCATAAATGATCCCTTGCCCTGCAATGGAAGCGTCCCCGTGAATGAGGATTGGAACTAGCTTCTTTTCATCTCCAGAGTAACGTTTTTCGATCTTAGCCCTTGCCATCCCTTCAACAACAGGGTTTACCGCTTCAAGGTGGGAAGGATTTGGCGCGAGACTCAAGTGTACTTTCTCACCATTGTGGGCAATTCGGTCACTCGAATAACCCATGTGGTATTTCACATCGCCTTCAAAGTGGGAATCTCCGAAGGATTTCCCTTCAAATTCTGCAAAAATGTTCTCATAGCTCTTGTTCAGAATATTTGCTAACACATTTAGGCGTCCGCGATGGGCCATCCCAATGACAAATTCTTTGACCCCCAGAACAGCACCTTCCTCAACTAGTGTTTCTAGAGCAGGAATGATCGCCTCTGCGCCCTCGAGCGAGAATCGTTTTTGACCCACGAACTTCGTGTGAAGAAAAGCTTCAAAATCGACTGCTCTCATCAACTTTTCATAGATTTGTTGCTTCTCTTCTTTGTTGAAGATGGTGTGGTTCCGATTCTCCTCAACCCTCGACTGAATCCAATCAACTACGTGTGGGGTGCGAACAAACTTATATTCGGCACCAATTGACCCACAATACGTTTTTTCAAGAAAATCAACAATTTCTCGCAAAGTTGCTGGTCCCAAGCCAATCCGAGTACCAGCTTGGAAAATTATTTCAAAATCCCCCTCGTTGAGGTTGAAGTTTTCTAACTGAATTGGTTTTTCATGCATCCTCCTCGGCCGAATAGGATTTGTCTTGGCGAAGAGATGTCCTCTTTGACGATAGGCCCCAATTAGATTGAGTACATTGACTTCTTTTTGGAAAGCCTCGGGTATGGAAGCGTCAATGCCTTCTTGGTCGTAATTTGCTTTTGAAAACTCAAAACCTTCAAAAAATCGACGCCAACTTTCATCTACCGATTCAGGATCCTGACAAAACTGTTCAAACAGATGGTCGAAATTACCTATGTCTCCGTTGCCTAAAAACGAAAAATTATCCATGAGATTTACCTTTGATTTGTAACTCAAGATGTAAAGGTAGTGATGAAATTCAAAGTTTCCCCAAAGGGAATCGGTGCAATGAAAATACAAAAATTTAAAAAGACTATTTCAGGTCGAATTGGCTGGAACAGAAAGATTTTTCAACAAAAAGCGACTTAACAGTCCCACCACCCCAGCCAAATATATTTCACCACAAAGCAGCAGTTTTTGAACTTCATCAAAATTAAAGAGTCTTACTTGACTGATTTCGTCATCGTGTTGGGCTCTCCCCAAAAAATCATCCATCCTGAGTTCTGCTTCATAGATGTAAGCTAAACAGGGATCTCTAGGAGAAAGAGCCAGAGGGTTCTGCTGTTTCAGCCGATTTGCAGAAATTTTAATTCCTGTCTCCTCATATAACTCTCTCAGGGCTCCTCCCTGAGGCGATTCGCCTTTCTCAAGACCGCAGGCAGGAATTTCTAAGGAATGCATATCATCTAAGACAGGTCGCTTCACTTCAACTAGCACAATTGAGTGGCCTTCGACAACTGGTAGAATCAGTACCACACCAAAACTTGGTTCAATCGTAAAGAAGTCCCCTCTTGACCTAAGAGAGAACCACTGATTCTGATGGAGAATCTCAATGGGCTGCAGATCAATGCATTGGGGCTTAATTAGTCTGGGATCACTTAGGCTAGGCATCAGTCCAATCAAAAGGATTTATCTGCTTTGAATAAACCGAAAAGTTAGATTCAACCGTTCACCGACTGATTTTTTCGTCTTGGGAATTTCATGTTGCCAAAATTTTTGCGTAGTTCCCGCCATGACTAGAAGTGATCCTTGTGAGAGCTCAAGTACAAAGTTGGATACTTGAGAGTCAAAGCGATGTCGAAATTTCATCTTTCGAGGACTTCCGAGACTGATTGATGCAATCACAGGATCTAAGCCAATTTCCCATTCATCATCACTGTGCCAACCCATGCTATCGTTCCCATTCCGATATAAGTTCAACAATACGCTGTTGAATGGTCTCTCAATCGTTTCAGCTAACTGATTGCGGACTTCCAGCAATGTGGGTGTCCAAGCTTTTGGAGTTAAACTAAGATTTGAATAACTGTACAGAGCCTCCGGATTACCATACCAAGCTGATAACCTTGGACAATCAACCCATTTGCCAAAGATTTTGATTCGATGTTGCTCCCATTCAATTTCTTTTTTCAGGCGCTCCATCCAATCCATTGACTCAGATTCTCGCCAAGTTCTTGAAAAGGTCAAATCCGCATCTGGGATGTTGATAATCTCAAAATTCATTTCGAAATTTTAGTAAAATTTCTTTTCATTTTATAAATTTCCCTTACTATTCAACTTTTTTCAACATACCTAGAGGAATAATGGAAGGTCTCATATTTCGCTTTCAAAAAGTCATTGAAGAAGTGGCAGCCGGAAACCGTAGTTTGTTTTCCAGGGAGACTGGCAAGGCTTCGTCCTTCGCTACGGATGTCTGTAAAGGTAGAATTCTACCAACCATTCCTTACCTAATTCAACTTTCTGAGAAATACTCTATCAGTCTGGATTGGTTACTACGAGGAATCGGCAACATGTACTTGGATTCGACAAAGAAAGATTTTGGAACTGAGGTAGTACATATTCCAAGGTATGACGTTAAAGTCAGCGCAGGAGGTGAAAGTTGGACTTTTGATCAAACGATTGTTGAGCAAATGCCTTTTCAGGATCGTTGGTTAAGACAGCAACTTGGGAAATCTGCGGATCAGATGGTGTTGGTTTCAGTGGAAGGAGATAGTATGGAACCAACCCTTGAGGAGAATGACTTGGTATTGATCGATCGACAGCAGACAGAATTTGCGCGGGAAGGGATTTACGTGATTCGTTTGGATGACATGTTGATGGTGAAACGGCTTCAGCGTCAACCGAAGGGCTTGATTCAAATCATTAGTGATAATTTCAACTATCCACCAATCACTCTTTCTAGTGATTCTGGTAAATCGTTCGATATTCTTGGCAAAGCTATCTGGTTTGGCCGAGTTTTCTAAAGAAATTCTATACATTCAATACTGAAATTTCGAATTTCTTTAATTTGGTATTTTAATCTTTTGCAAACAATCTAGCGAGTTGCCTTATAAACATTGAGCATAGAGTTTATTAAGGTTTTTGGATCACTTCGTTTAGCTTCCCACCCCAGCAAGGATTTCGCTTTACTCGCCTTGGCAAGGACTACTGCGGGATCTCCGGGTCTTCTGGAACCAAACCTAACATCAAAATTTGTACGAGAAAGGTTTTTGGAGTGCTCAAGAATCTCGAGTACGCTCATACCGTTTGACGTTCCGAGATTCAGAATTGGATTGTCAGTTTCCCTTGTCAAATATTCTAGAGCTCTGACGTGTCCATCAGCCAAATCGTTGACGTGGATGTAATCTCTAATACAACTACCATCAGGTGTGTCGTAGTCAGTTCCAAAAACTTCAACAAATTGTCTTTTGTTGATGACAGCTTCCATTACGATAGGCAATAAATTATTCGGTTCGCTTTCCAATCCCTTGATCTTCCCGTCAACATCGTAGCCAGCAGCATTGAAATAGCGAAGTGAGGCAAACCTCACCCCTTTCAATTGGGCATACCAGCCTAATAATTCTTCAATTGCCAGTTTTGTGTAACCATAAAAGTTGCTAGGTTTAGTGGGATGTTCTTCATCCATCGGAATGTACTGAGGATTCCCATAGACTGCGGCAGTTGAGGAAAAAATAACATAATTCACCCCTGATTCGGTAGCCGCATTGAGAAGCTGTATTGTTCCTGAGATGTTATGATTGGCGTATTTTTCAGGTTCAGTCATTGAATTTCCAGCTGCCTTCAATGCAGCAAGATGAACTAATCCTTCACATCCCCCTAGAACTCCTTGCAGAGTTTCAGGAATTCTCAAATCAGCATGTACGAAGGGTACTCCAGGTAATAGATTTTCTGCTTTACCAGTTTGCAGATTATCGACAACTACTGGCTGGTGGCCTGCTTCTAACAAAGATTTTGTTACGTGACTACCAATGTAACCTGCTCCACCTACAACGAGAATTCTCATAATTCAATCTTGTTCTAGTTTTTCATTCGGATCTTCGACAATTTCGTAAAGTACTCCAAAAGGCTGATCCTCTCTTGATTTTGGATGTACGAAAAAGACCGTTGTACCTCTAGACCCAGGCCGGGGGCCTGCATCAATCAGACGAAATCCGTTTTCAGATAGATATTTAT
>JACLAC010011025.1_pt1 | contig 55054 bp, 48 predicted proteins | sample 8027881 | NCBI WGS metagenome assembly JACLAC01 (sample SAMN15725517, study PRJNA655200) | protist metagenome | isolation source: fluorescence activated cell sorting (FACS) single amplified genomes of... | place: Spain: Blaines Bay Microbial Observatory, Mediterranean Sea | collected 2016-01-19 | reverse complement strand
CTGAGGTTTGTCCAAAATCTCTTCCATTTGTTTATTAGACTGTGCCAAGCTTTTGTCTTGTGGTGGTGAGAGTGTTGGCTGTGGGTCTTTTTTAACTTCTTTAGTTTCATTGACAGTGCTTTGCTTGGATTCCTTAGTCTTTGTTTTTTCCTTAGATTGTTCCTTTGACGAGAAACGTTGGGGCTGACTTTTTCCAAGTTCAGGGATTGAATTAAGTGACAATAGAGGAACGATGGTTCTACGATTACTACCGGCAGCTGGTTGGGTTCCTATGAGTAACAGTAAGAACCCGACATGAAGTAAAATGGATACTAGCAATGGCCAGCGATATGGTCGTAACCAGCGTAGAGATCGCATGTTTTTAAAAACTATTGCCTTTATTTAACTGTTACCAAGATAGGCGAGAAGATAGATTATGAAAAAAGTAGTTGGAATCAGTAAAAATCAATTTGGCCTGACGGTCAGATTCTCTAATGATAATCTTGTCACCCAATTTCAACGGAATTTTTTCACCACCGTCAGCAGCTAGGAAAATGTCTGTCTCACGAGTTTCCTTGCTGACTTCCAAGCAAACATGGGAATCATGAGTCACAACCAAAGGTCGTGAACGAAAATCATATTCATTCAAACCAGTGATGATCATACAGCGCAATTCAGGCATGACGATTGGAGAACCAGCAGCCATTAAATATGCAGTACTCCCAGTTGCTGTCCCAACGATGACTCCATCCCCACGGATTCTTCTGATGTCTTTTTGATTGATTGAGAGATCGACCGTTAGCATTCGAGTTGTACCCTTTATGACAATCTCATTGACTGCATGCAGTTGCCCATTTGGATGCTCACAACAAATCATGGATCGATGACTAATCACATACTGACCACTCAAAACCTGCTGCAGAGCAGTCCCCAAGTCTTCGCGATTGCTCGCAGTGAGAAACCCGACATTGCCAAAGTTGATGGCTAAAACAGGACAATTTGCAAAGTGACTGAGTGCATAGAGTACTGTCCCGTCCCCACCAACTGTGATTAGCATATCAAGTGGCATGGGTGCATCTGAATCCCAATCAAGTAAGTGGGCCTGAATTTCGTTTGTATTCAGGATTTTGCAAATCAGCTGACCAATTGCTTCTTGTTGGATGGAGTCGTTCAACAGGATACCAACGTTTCCAAGATCAAGAGGATAAGATTGGTTGAAGTGTTTCATGCTGAGGCTATTCTTTAGGCTGATTGGGATCCGATGTCTGGGCCTTGCATTGCGGGGGGTCGTACCTTGCACTTCCTTGACAAGTATGAAAGCATCAAAGTATTAAAAAAACGCTGGAATAATTCATTTATCTGTTAAGATAAATTTATTGATTAAGATCCGTTTGCGCCAAAAAAATCGCAAACCCAAAATGGCGCCCACGAATTCTTCACAATTCAAAATGCTAATGGAGAGGAAACTGTGAATTCAATGATTCGTAGTTTGGGAATATGGCTAATCATCGGTCTGGTGATGTTGGTTCTTTTCAACATAATGGGCTCTCGCTCTGGTAACGAACAGAGGATTTCCTTTACGGAATTCATGGACAAGGTAGAGATGGGGTCTGTCTTGGAAGTCGTGGCTCAAGGCAACAATGTGATCGGCATCACAGACGGAAATCAGCGCTTCCAGACACAGGTGCCCGACTACCCAGGTTTGTACCAAAATCTTCGTGAGAACAGCGTTAGAATTCGGGTGAGCCCTCTGGAGCGCGGTAACGTGTTTCTGGCAATCCTCAACAGTTGGTTCCCAATGCTGCTGATTATTGGAATTTGGATTTTTTTCATGCGACAGATGCAAGGTGGAGGCAATCGCGCAATGAGTTTTGGAAAGATCCGAACCCAGGCAACGGAAAAGAAAGATAATCCGATTACTTTTTCAGATGTGCAGGGAATCGATGAAGCCCGTGATGAATTGGGAGAAATCGTTGATTTCCTCTCAGATCCAGACAAGTTTCGTGACCTTGGCGGGGAGATTCCAAGAGGCGTGCTTTTGATGGGAGATCCCGGGACTGGAAAAACTTTATTGGCAAAAGCGATCGCTGGCGAAGCCGGTGTGCCGTTCTTCAGCATCAGTGGCTCCGATTTTGTGGAAATGTTTGTCGGTGTTGGTGCAAGTCGTGTTCGTGATCTTTTCGAACAGGGAAAAAAGAATGCGCCCTGCATCATTTTCATAGATGAGATTGATGCAGTAGGAAGAGCGCGTGGTGCGGGTCTCGGAGGTGGTAATGATGAAAGGGAGCAAACCCTCAACCAACTCCTAGTTGAAATGGATGGCTTCGCTCCAAACGAAGGAATTATTGTAATAGCCGCAACAAACCGTCCGGATGTGCTGGATCCTGCACTTATGAGGCCTGGCCGCTTCGATAGACATGTGGTTGTTCCAACTCCAGATTTGCGAGGTCGCGAGAGCATTCTCAAAGTTCATACTAAGCAGATACCCCTTTCGTCAGACACTGACCTGCAATCCATTGCCCGCGGAACACCTGGATTCACTGGAGCTGATTTGGCAAACCTCGCAAATGAAGCAGCTTTGTGGGCAGCTCGCAATGACAAACCTCAGGTCGATACAGGCGATTTTGAACACGCCAAAGACAAGGTTTTGATGGGTGCCGAGCGACGAAGCATGCTAATTACTGATTACGAAAAGCGTACAACAGCTTACCATGAAGCTGGGCATGCAATTGTAGCGGCTGCGATTCCAGAAGTGGATCCGGTTCACAAGGTTACGATTATTCCACGAGGACGAGCACTGGGGTTGACTCAACTCCTACCAACTGAAGATCACCATAGCTATTCAAAGAAAAAACTGGTTGGACAACTCGCTATGATCATGGGTGGCAGAGCGGCAGAACATCTAGTTTTTAATCGCTTCACCACTGGTGCTTCTGACGATTTAAAAAAAGCTACGGAGATTGCCAGAAAAATGGTCTGCCAATGGGGAATGAGTGAAGAACTCGGACCATTGACTTATTCCGAGGAGCGCAACGCTTATCTAGGGCGGGATATGCTCCAACACAAGTGGTTTAGCAATGCTTCTGTGAAGATGATCGATACAGAAGTGAGGGGCCTACTCCACGATTCCTACCAAAAAGCTTTCAGCCTGCTTGAAACGAATCGACAGGTGCTAGACTATTTGGCAGATCAACTAATTGAAACAGAAACGATCGATGGGAATCTAGTTCGTGAAACTCTAAGAAATCCACCTGCCATCAACTGACCGAGGAAAGCTTACCAAATGGATTTTTGGAGTCTGGCACCCCTTCGCTGGCAAGACCTGATTGATATTCTTCTGCTTTCCTTTCTCTTCTACCGCATTCTACTATTAATAAAAGGCACTCGCACTATCCCGATGTTGATGGGGATGATCATCCTGCTGGTGCTCTATTTGGTGGCTAGGTTTCTCCAGCTTGATGCTACCGGATTGCTGATGGATAACTTGGCAAACTCACTGGTACTGGTGCTGGTTGTTTTGTTTCAAGCTGATATTCGAAACGCACTGGCCCAGTTTGGGTTAATTACGCTTTTTCGGGATAACCGAGCTCAACAGCAAGATGTTGCAGAAAGAGTTCTTGCAGCCTGTCGGACCATGGCTAGACGCAAGATTGGTGCTTTGGTTGTTTTTGAGAAGGAAGTTGGGCTCAGGAATTTTACTGACCGTGGTACACCAATCAATGGTCTTGTCAGCGAAAGCCTTTTACTGAGTATCTTCCATCCAACATCCCCGTTGCACGACGGTGCGGTAATATTGGGTCGTAAGGGAGATGTGGTTGCAGCTAAGTGCATCTTGCCAGTCTCTATGAATCAAAACCTTTCAACAATGTTGGGTACGCGGCATAGAGCCGCTTTGGGTTTGACAGAAGAAACTGATGCTGTGGTCTTGATTGTCTCAGAGGAGCGGAAGGAGATTAGCCTTGGTTTCCAAGGTCAGCTTATGAGGGAAAGTGAGGTAGACCTAAAGCAAATGTTATTCAGCTTGCTCAGTGGCAAGACAACCTCGATCAAAACGAAAAATACGCCTGCTGAAGAAGATATTCTCCTTGACGACAGCCTCTCCATTGGCCGAACAGAAGAATCATCACCGAATTCCGCAGCTACTTCATAAACAAGTTCGATTCCAAGCTGGCATGCGGAACAATCTGCCATTCAAGGCCCTTGCGATTGTATTGGCCCTAACTGTTTGGTTCCTCGCTAAACAAGAGGAAAAACCGGTTCAGGTCAGCTTCTTCGCTCCAATCATCTTCACAAATCTGCCACCAATGCTCCAGGTGTCAGTGAACCCGACCCAAGTCAATGTTTCCGCTACCGTAAGCCAGCGTCGAAGTAGCTCTCTAAATCCTGCGGAAATCCGGATGCTACTTGACCTGGAAACAGCACGTCCTGGAACTTATACATTTCCTGTTGAAGCAGATAATCTGCAATCCCCTGTCTCCCTGAATATTGAGAGAATTGCACCTAATCAGGTAGAATTAGTAATTGAGCAGTTGATAGAGAAAGAACTTCCTCTGCAAGCACGCTACAGCGGACAATTGGGAGCAGGCTATCTGTTAGAGCAGATTGAGATTGTTCCACCAACTGCCAAAATTCGTGGCCCAAAACGCCTGCTGGATCCACTCTCTCAGTTGATGACCAGAGAGATTGATCTGAATAATCTAGACAGCTCTGTCGATATGCTGGTCAAAATCGATCTGCCTTCTCAAGAATTTCAGATCGTGAATCAGGATGTTGATTATTACAGTGCGAAGATTACGTTGGGAGCTTTACCCGTCAAGAAACGCTTTGACAATGTACCCATATACTTTAGAAATTCCGAATATGTTTCACTGATTAACCCGAGTACCTTCAACTTGTTTCTCGAAGGTCCACCTGGTGTAGTAAATTCGCTTGATAAAAGTGACGTATACGGGACATTGGACTTACTTGAATACGCTCCGGGTAGCTATCAGATCACGCCCAAACCAGTTGTTCCCAAGCAAGTTAGTGTACTACAGCAGTGGCCAATCATTTCCCTGTGGGTCAAGTCAACTCCACTCTCTGACACCGAAAAACAGGAAAATGAACGCTTGGTTGAAGGACTGACAACTCCAAATCCCCCTTCTACTGAACCCTGAAAGGTTTTGATGATCGCTTTACATGTGAATGTGGATCATGTTGCTACTGTGAGGCAGGCTCGACGTGCCTCTGAACCAGATCCCGTGACAGCGGCTGCCCTGGCGGAAGTTGCTGGTGCAAACGGCATTACCGTTCATTTACGCGAAGACCGGCGCCACATTCAGGATCGGGATGTCCGTGTTTTGAGAGAGACTGTCCAAACGGTTCTAAATTTGGAAATGGCAACCACTGCAGAAATGCTGAAATTTGCAATTCAGATTCAGCCTGAAGTAGTAACCCTAGTGCCCGAAAAGCGTGAGGAAGTAACTACCGAAGGTGGTTTGGATGTAGTTGGTGGAGGAGATGATTTGAGGAAAGCGATTGGTGAGCTACGAGATAAGGGGATGAGGGTGAGCTTGTTCATAGATCCTGACATCGAACAAATTCAAAGCAGCGCCAAATTTGGAGCATCGGATATCGAGTTGCACACTGGCCCCTATGCGCATGCCCAAGCAAATACTAAAATACTTTCTGAAGCCTACCAAAAACTAGAAAATGCTGCTTTAGAAGCTCACCGGCTCGGGCTACAAGTGAACGCAGGTCATGGGTTGACATACCAGAATACTCAGTTGATTTGTCATCTTCCTCATCTAAGGGAATTGAATATTGGTCATAGTATTATCAGCAGATCCATCATTGTTGGTGTTGGGCAGGCAGTTCGAGAGATGAGGGATTTGATCAATCACCGAGAACTTAGACTGGGTAATGGGGGCTTGGGGACCTCATGAAAGACATTATCATTGAGTATTCGCCGCATGAGATTCGGGTTGCCACCCTAGAAGGGGATGCATTGACCGAACTGTACCATGAGAGACCTCAAGAGAAGCGCCTTGTTGGGAATATTTACAAAGGCCGGGTAGCGAAGGTCTTACCAGGAATGGAATCCGCTTTCGTTGATATTGGCGAAGAAAGGTCAGCATTTTTCTATATCGACGACATTCTCCCGGAAAGCTTGGAAAATGAGGTGGCCAAAGCATCTGAAGGGAAAATCCCTATTGACAAACTTTTATCGGAAGGTCAGGACGTTATTGTTCAAGTGTCTAAGGGTCCCATCAGTACAAAAGGGGCTCGTATCACAAGCCATATTTCCCTACCAGGCAGGAATTTGGTTTACATGCCCTTTTCGAACACCGTGGGAGTGTCAAGGCAGATTACAGACGATTCCGAGCGAGTACGGCTAAGGGATATTGTCTCACGGTTAAGGCCACAAAATGCGGGTTTCATCATTAGAACAGTCGCGGAGGGAAGATCAGAAGAAGATCTTCATTCGGATATTAATTTCCTGGTTTCGCTATGGGATGGGGTCCTGCAAAGGGCTGAAAAAAGTTCTTCACCGAGTCTTTTGCATACAGACTTGAATGTAGTTTACAGAACACTAAGGGACTCTCTCTCAAAAGAGGTTCGCAAACTGGTCGTGAATGAACGCGAGGAGTACCGACAAATTCGTCAGTTTGTAAAATCATACTTACCCAAATTTTATTCATTAATTGAATACTACGGTGCTCCCCAACCAATTTTTGACCATTTTGGGGTTGAAAATGAAATTGAAAGAGCACTTGGCCACAAAGTTTGGCTTCCCTCGGGAGGTTCACTCATCATCGATCAAACAGAGGCCCTCACAGCTATTGATGTCAACACAGGTAGATTTGTTGGAAAAGAGAGTCATGAACAGACTATTTTGCGAACAAATTTAGAAGCTGTTGAAGAGATCGTTCATCAACTACAATTACGCAATATCGGCGGGATCATAATTATTGATCTTATAGACATGGAGCAGTCTCAACATCGCCAGGAAGTTTATCAGGTACTGAAAGATCAACTAAGAAATGATAAGGCTCGCAGCAAGATTCTTCAAATTAGTGAGATGGGTCTAGTTGAGATGACCCGTAAGCGTGATCGGGAGAGTCTGATGAGGTATCTATGTGATCCTTGCCCTTATTGTGCTGGGAGTGGGCATATTAAATCCGTGAATACAGTCTTAGCTGAAATATTTAGAGAACTAAAGAGAGTATGTCAGGATAAGCGAAGGGGATCCGTTACAGTTTACGTACATCCAGACATCGAAATGAGCATGAGAGAAGACGAGCATTTCAATCTAAAAGATATTGAAGAGGCAGTCGGTGTCCCATTGAGCATGAAGGTCTCTAATGCTCTGCATCATGAGCAGTATGAGATTTATGATTACTGAAGCCCAAAGATTAGCTGAGCAGAACCTTAAAACATTATCAGAGAACGATTATCCCGGCCGTGGCATTATACTGGGTCGTTTTGACCAAGACCATTGGGGTGGGCTTTACTGGATTATGGGGCGGAGCCCAAACAGTCGTAACCGATGTTTGAGGTATGAGGATGAAATTTTACGAACTGAGCCCTCTGATCCTGCATTAGTCGAAGACCCTTCACTCATTCTTTACAATGCAATAAAGCGATGGGACAAAACTTTGGTGGTGAGCAATGGTAGCCAAACAGATGTGATTGTTGAATCCTTGAAAAAAGGAAAAAACCTGGCAGAAGGGATGGAATGCCAATATCATGAGCCCGATGAGCCAAATTTTACTCCACGAATCTCTGGATTACTGGATTTTCGCAATGCAACTCCACAATTATGGCTATCTTCACTGAGAAAGAGTCAAATAGTAAACTCTGAATCAGACCATGCCATTTACCACTACCGTCAATTTGCAGAGGGCTTTGCAGTCAGTTTAACCACTTATCTTCATAATGGATCACCACTTCCCACATACGACCGTCCCCCAATGATCTTACCACTTCTTGGAAATCTTAAAGAAATTGTTGAACAATATTGGCAATGCCTTCAATCAGAGCATCTGATTTCACTTGCAGGTTTCCAAATTGACGCCGGTAGTCTGGAACAAGAGATGCACATCATCAATCGCTATGAGCCAAAGTCATACTGATTGGTAAATTTTCTAACTCAGCGCAGACTTGGTAGTACAACAGCAAACTAAAACATTCAGTGGAACAATTGCTTTATGGCTGAGGAACGAAGACAGTACCTGCGAGTCATTTTCGAGGAGACCATTCAAGTAAGTACCGAAGATTGGTCTGATCCGATTGCCACTGGTTTAGATCTCTCCTTGAACGGTGTTCGTTTCCATTGTGAATATCCACTTTCCGAGGGTGAGCTGGTCAGTATTGAATTCGAACCATCTTTCACCCTTGTGGGCACTGCGATTTGGTGCTGGCCCATTGAGTGGTATTATCAGGCGGCAGTCCGCTTCAGTGATATTACTTTGACTGAACAGGAGAAACTCAGAAAGTACATTGAGACCACTACAAAGCAGGACTACCCAGATTTTATTGGAGAAGTGACCGCAGAAGCTGATGATACGGAATCTGCTTCAGAAGAAGAAAACGTAGAAGTTTTATCCTCCGATGAGAACTCCAGCGCAGATGTTTCTCAGTCTGAATCTCACTTCCCTGATGCAGAACTTCACGCACAAACCTATGCAGGGAGCCAAGTTGCGTTAGTAACAGAGCGAGATAGCCCTCACAACGACATGATCATGCAATACCTCTCCGAAAGAACAGGCTTTAAAATGAGCCTGATGGAGAAGCAGGGGAATCTGTGGCCAATGTTACGGGAAAATGCCTTGGATTTGGTACTGTTGAACCAATCCACCTCGAATGAGGATGAAATTCTTGGAGTCATTCAGAGGCTAGGAGAGGAGCATCCTGACATACCTTTCATCGTCTTCGCAGGACCCATCAGTCTTGATGATCGTTTGCACCTACTCTCTTTGGGCGCAATCGATGTTATCACTCGTCCCACACATCTCTCAACAATTGCTCAAAGTATTTTACGGGCTTTTTACGATAACCGAGCAGTGGCTTCTCCAGCTCTTGAAGAAGAGCTAATTGATGAAAGTTTGGATTTAGATGGCGATCTTGATTTAATGGATGAGAAGTTTTGACTAACTCATAAAATCTTTCTGAGCGTTATTGAATTAATCCAACTAACTTCCCGTAAGTACTCCGAAAAATATGAACTGGGGGCTTCTGTAGTCCTTATCCCCAACGGGATAAGCAATTTCAAACTTGAGAGGAATCTGAATCAACGAGGCTGCATCTACTCCCCAGCGAATCCCAACCCCGACGTTCCTCCGATCTTTTGCCTCATCCAAATCTAGTTCATCCTCCCAACCCCGACCTTGGTCATAGAAAACAGTCCCCTGAAGACCCAAGCTGGAAACATTTCCCCACAAGGGCGTTGTGATAAGTGGGAACTCGTAATCTACTCTAGTCAATAAATAGTTATCTTGCTGCAGAGAACTAGCTTGTGGAAAACCACGTAGACTTTTGGGTCCACCAAGAGAATATTTCTTCTGTGATGGAGAATCTCCGAGAGTATTGCCTAGCACCACCTCCCAGCGGATGTTACTTCGGAACCCGGTTACGAAAATTTGTGTGAGCCGCTCGGATAAGAGGGTGTAAGAGTACTTTGTATCCAGTTCTTGAGATGGTTGTTCTGCAAGCGCTTTCAAATTAATAAGGTAATCCCCTTTGTCTCGATTCCAACCATCAAACTGAAGAGTCATAACATTAGAATTTCCTGTATCCCCGGAAGACGTCGCAGCAGTAGAGTAGAGATACTCTAAAGCAATGCCACCCTTTACTTCAAAAAATGGCTGATCAGGATATCTTGGACCACTGAAGCCGAGAAAAATACCGTTGGAGACAACGCCACCAAATCTCTCAAGAAGCAATTGTCCAAAGTAGTTCCTTCTAATGAAGTTCTCTTCCTTTAAATCCAGTTGGTAGAGCACGTCTCCACTACGAGTGCCATAGCCAGGAATTGCATTAATATTGGTGTCTCCTTCACGGTGACGAAGTCCGATCCCAAAAGAATTCCCATCGACAGCATTATTTGTAAAACCTGGAACAAAAGTAATTAGGCGTTCTCGCTGTCGGTGCCAATCAAAGGCAAAACGAATTCGAAAAAAAGTGAAGGAGTGATTATTGACTCGTGACGTTTCTAGCAAGAATTCATCAGGGTCTAGGGAAACTTCATCAGGTGGGGATTGTGTGCGGAACTCAACAATATAAAGGGGGCGCTGACTAAAAATTTTTTGCCGATGCTCTTTCTCATCGTTAGTACGTAACAATACTTCGAGTGGCATCTCAGCATCACCCAGCTTTTGAACTTCAACCCGAATCAAGAATTCACCATTTGCCAACTCCTCAAATGCTGTTTCTCCAACTGCGTAATCCAAGCGTTCAACAGTTTCGAACCATTGTTTAAAGAACCAGTCCAGATCTTTTCCAAAAGCGATTTCCATCTGATTCCGCAAATCATTGTGAGTTACAACCTTTTGTTGGCCTTCCCTCACAAAATTTTGAAGTCCTCCCAAAAATGCTTTCTCTCCCACCTCATACTCAAGCATGCTGATTACGGAGGCCGCTTTGTAATTGACTGCCCTTAAATGTGCCTGTGTCGCTGGATTCTCGCGAAAGGAAGTAACAATCGGCTTTATCAACTCCAGTTCGTTGTTCCGAGCCATTTCTTCGATGAAGTGTTCTCGATATTCAGGGTTCATCCAGTTGATGAAGTCAAAAATGCCCCCGTTCTTTCCATACTTATGCTCATAAAAGCGAAGACTTAAAAATGTGGGTAGTCCGTGGCTTAACCACATCTGGGTGTCTTCATCATTCCACAAATTGGAGCCAAACCAGATTCGACCGAGTTTCATACTAAGAAGCCCCATGACACGTCGATCCAGAAGTTCGCTACGCTCGTAATGGGGTTGGGGAACCATGATGACGTTATTCCAAACAGTCACATCTTCGCTTCTGCCAGGAACTTGAACGACCCTAAGTTCATCCCATGTAGGCCTGAAACCGTAGCGCTTTTCGACAAAGGCTACGAATTCTTCTGTCCAGCCATGAATTAGTCCAACCCGTCTCTCATAATTGTTTTGATAGAATGACTCGACGAGCGGCGCATCTTCATGCTTCAGGAATTTTTCCCCAAAAATCAGCGGGAAGGAAGTGAGTGGTATGTTTGTCTCAGGTAAAAAAATTGGTTCATTAGCTGTCACTGCAGCTGCCAAAGGCGTGCTGATTAACTGACCAGATTCTTCAGAACTCCATTCAATTTCAAAAGTTCCAGGTGAGGGAAGAACTAACCGAGCATCCCATCCAGATTCTTTGGGAATCAGTAATTGTGGATACCAGAGGGCACTCATCAAGATCCCATCAACAATTCCTTCTTGATATCGCTCAGGGAAATTTGTTTGAAACTCAATCTCAATTTCTTGAATCTCTTCCTCATTAAGAATCCGTAGTAGTCCGTGTTCGACAGAGTATCCGTTCTCTAGCGCTGGGTTTGCTTCGAGTTGATATTTGAGTGGCTGAGTGCCATTCAGTACACTTTTAATTTCAGTGCTTCCTGGACTGAAACCACTGGGGAGCAAAGGATCATCATTTTCACTGAAGGGGGTTTTCGCAAAAATTGGAGTTTCCCTAGGCCGACGTAGTCCCCGAGTATCCTTTTGAGCAAAACGATTCATAGGCAGAGCCAACAGCAACTCTTTGCCTTGGGCAGATTTGGGGATTCGTATTCGAAGATTTCCCTCAAGACGCTTTTGTTGAAGAGAAAAACGAATTTTTCCTGAATAATGCGGAAAATGAGCAGTTTGGTAGGATTGTGCGCCCAGCCAAGTTGAGGTGGTCAGTAGTAGAATACTGACCACCAGAAGTAATTTTAGCTGGTCCATGGGGCTGATCCGAAATGTTCAAAAAATTGGTTTGACTAAGGTCTATGTGCCTTGAAGGGCCTTGGATGCAATGTCTGTACGATAGTGTAAATCCTCAAAATGTATGTTCTGTAAACGTTCATATGCTCGAGATCGGGCTTGAGCCAGGCTCTCTCCCAGAGAGGAGACATTTAAGACTCGACCACCATCAGTAACAAGGTTTGTCCCAACAATTTTAGTTCCTGCATGGAATACCATCTCATCCACTGCGGCGTTCAGACCTGAAATGGGAAAACCGGTCTTGTACTGACCCGGATAGCCTCCAGATGCCGCAATAACACAAACACAAGCATCTTGCTTCCATGTCAGTTTTACAGCAGATAAATTGCCCTCGATTGAAGCCTCCAGAATCTCAAGAAGATCATTCTGGAGTCTAGGTAGAATCACTTGGGCTTCTGGATCTCCAAAACGTACATTGAATTCTACTACCTTGGGTCCATCTTCAGTGATCATCAGTCCAGTGTAAAGGATTCCCTGAAAATCAATGTCTTCCTGCTGAAGCCCTTTCACCATGGGCTCAATAATCGTTTTCTCAATTTCTGGGAGCCATTTCTCCAGGTGTCGAACTGGAGAATAAGCCCCCATTCCTCCAGTGTTCGGTCCCTGATCTCCATCAAAAACTGGTTTGTGGTCTTGAGATGGAACCATTGTGAGGTAATCAGGCCCACTGACGAAACTTAAAAGGGTCATCTCTTCGCCATCAAGAAACTCTTCGATCAGGACGGTAGATCCTGCTTCACCAAATCTATTTTTTTCAAGGGATGCCCCTAAAGCCACTTCTGCCTCACGGATACTCGTTGCCACGGTGACTCCTTTCCCAGCAGCTAAGCCATCAGCCTTGATTACGATGGGGGCGCCATTTTCCTCAACATATCTTAATGCTAAGCCCAACTCCGTAAAAGATGCAGATTTAGCGGTTGGGACTCCATAAAACCGCATGATTTGTTTCGCAAATGTTTTGCTGCTTTCCAGCTGCGCTGCCTTTTGGTTGGGTCCATAAATCTTGAGCCCAGCGGCCTGAAAACTATCGACGATCCCATTAGAGAGTGGATCTTCGGGCCCGACAATGGTCAGAGAAATTCCTTCTTTATTTGCCCAATGAATGAGGTTCTGGTGATCATGGAGTGGGAGCGGGACACACTTTGCCAGTTGCGCAATACCAGGATTCCCTGGGACGCTGAACAACTCTTTAATTCTTTCGCTTTGGCTCAGTTTCCAGACAAGAGCATGCTCACGCCCACCACTTCCAAGGACAGCGACCTTCATAGTGTTTCTCCAAATTCATCGACAAAATGAACAATTTTATCCTTCAAGTAGAATCCTCCCTCGCTCCAACGACGTACAGTTTTCGGTAGAAGGCTGTGCTCTGCTTGGTGAATTCTTTTGGCAAGAGTTTCTGGGGTATCATTGGAAAACACAGGCAAAGATTCTTGCGCAATGATAGGCCCAGTATCTACGCCTTGATCGACAAAGTGGATGGTACATCCGGTTAACTTGACTCGATGTTCAAGGGCATCTCGGATTGAGTGCTGACCAGGAAATGACGGAAGCAGGGAAGGATGAAGATTGATGATGCGGCCCTCCCAGTGCTCAAGTAAGGTTGGACCAATCAAACGCATATAGCCGGCTAGAACAATTCCATCAACCTCTTCTTGACTTAGGACCTGGTGAAGAGATTTTTCATATTGGATTTTGTCAGCAAACTCAGTGGGGGAGTGCACCCAAGTCTTAAGCCTATGGGATTCAGCCTTTTGAATGACTGGTGCATTCGGACGATCACATCCTAATAATACCCAATCAACGAAAGGGAGGTTCCCAGCTTGTTTTTCTGAAAGGAGTATTTCTACATTGCTACCTGTACCTGATGCCATCAAGGCCAGTCGCATTACCAAGTTCCTTCGAGTCTTATGGCTTGCTCACCCTTTTCGATAAAGCCCAAAGGAAATACGGTTTCTCCCATTTCATTACAAATTCGTTCAACTACAGCTGAATTTCCTGCATCGATGACTGCTATCAGTCCGATGCCCATATTAAAAACCTCAAACATTTCTTTTGGTGGCAGAGAAGCCAACTCAAACACCCACTTGAAGAGTTCTGATCTTGGCCATTTATCCAGCTGAATACATGCAGACATGTCTTTTGGAAGAATCCGTGGCAGGTTTCCAATTAGTCCACCTCCTGTTATGTGAGACCAGCCCTTGATCAATCCTTTTTCATTGAGTGAAGACGCAAGATCAGCATAAATTTTTGTGGGGATCAGAAGAATTTCTCCGACGGCTCTTTCAGAGTCTGGAAAGGATTGTTCAAGAGAAATCCCTTTTTCAGCTAGTAGCTTTCTTACCAAAGAAAAACCGTTGCTGTGCAGGCCAGATGAGCCAAAACCGATCACCAAATCACCAGGTCTAATCCCTTCACCTGTGATAAGTTTTTCTTTTTCAACAACACCAACAACAAAGCCTGCAAGATCATATTCATTCTGGGCATACATGCCCGGCATCTCAGCAGTTTCCCCCCCTAATAGCGCACATTTGGCTTGTCGACAGCCTTCTGCAATACCCCCGATAATATTTTCAATTTTTTCTGGTTCGAGTTTTTCACAAGCAATGTAATCAAGAAAATAGAGTGGCTCAGCCCCAGAGACCAAGATGTCGTTGACGCACATTGCAACCAAGTCAATGCCGACGGTCTCATGATGGTCCAGTTCGAAGGCAAGCTTGAGTTTTGTACCAACCCCATCTGTTCCTGATACAAGTATTGGTTCTCTATATTTTTGTACATTTAGCGCAAAGAGCCCACCGAAGCCTCCCAAGCCTCCAATGACTTCCGGTCGATGAGTAGAGCGAGCATGAATTTTTATTCGCTCAACGGCCTTATCTCCAGCACGAATATTGACCCCAGCTTGCTGGTATGCCTGGCTCACTGTAGTTCACCAGCACCATAGGTTGGTGTTGGATAGCTGCCATTGAAACATGCTAAGCAGTGTCCTCGGTTTGGAGAGGTGTCCTCTCTTCCGATAGCTTCGATCATTCCCTGTTCTGAGATGAAGGCTAAGGAGTCAGCATCGATTTCTTTGGATATTTCCTCGACTGAATGTTGTGCAGCAATCAATTCAGAGCGAGTCGGAGTGTCGATTCCGTAAACACAAGAATGACGAATTGGCGGAGCACTAATTCGCATATGAATTTCTTTTGCACCAGCCTCTCTTAGTAGTCGAACAATACGACTGCAGGTGTTTCCCCGCACGATCGAATCGTCAATGAGGACAACTCGTTTGCCTTCAATCACCTGCCTAACGACGCTAAGCTTCATTTTGACTCCTTGCCGCCGCATCATCTGATTCGGTTGAATAAATGTACGGCCAACGTAGCGATTCTTGATCATGCCTACCTCGTACGGTAGCCCTGAAGCTTCCGCATAGCCAATTGCTGTTGAAAGACCACTGTCGGGAACACCGATGACAACATCAGCTTTTGCAGGAGATTCTTGGAAGAGTTTTGCTCCAAGTTGTTTACGGGCTAGATGGACACTCACTCCCCCAAGATCACTGTCGGGTCTAGCGAAATAGATGTATTCAAAGGAGCAGAGTGTTCTGGGTAGTTCTGGAGCAAAACGGGTGGAATGAGGACCTTGATCATCTATGACGAGCATCTCACCAGGGTGAAGGTCACGCACAAATTCCGCATCAATGACATTAAAAGCACAACTTTCGGAGGCAACGACCCAACAATTCTGACCTATTCGTCCAAAACAGAGTGGACGAAAACCGCGAGGGTCTTGAGCCACAATCAGTTTTTCAGGTGTCAGTAGAACCAATGCATAGGCTCCTTCAATCGCTACCAAAGCGGTTTGTAGAGCCTTTTCAACACTAAGTCCTGATTGCGCCATCAGGTGAGAAATTACCTCGGTATCACTGTCGGTTTGGAAAATAGAGCCTCTTCGTTCCAGATCACCACGCAGCTTTTGGGCGTTTACCAGGTTGCCATTATGTGCAATGGCGACTTGACCACCAGTGTAACGAAAGCGAAGGGGCTGGGCGTTGATGATAACACTGGCACCAGCGGTAGTGTAGCGGACGTGCCCAATAGCATGACAGCCGGGGAGTGTTCCCAGAGTTTGTTTATTCAGGGCGTCTGTAACTAGGCCCATTCCGCGACGAACGTTTAGCACCCTTTCATCACTGACACAAATCCCTGCGCTCTCCTGACCTCTGTGTTGAAGAGCGTGCATCCCATAGTAAGTTAATTCTGCGGCATCGGGGTGATTGAAAATGCCAAATACACCGCATTCTTCGTTCAGGCCATCTTCGTCAAACCAAAATGACATGGATCCTTTGGTTGAATTTTTGGGATTTAATCAAGTTTTGGTGAAGTAATCTCGGAAGCCATTGCGCCAGCATGCTTTCAAAGATTGAATTTGATCTTGAATCAACAGCTCATCATTCGAAGAAATACGAAACTGATCAGAAACAACCTCACCAATCAGCAAAGAAGGGATCTTGCGCTCGGCCATTATGGATTGGAGTAATGTTGAAAACTGATTTGGAATACTAAGGAGGAACCGTGATTGACTCTCACTGAAAAGAAATTCATCCGCCCGAAGAGCTGATTCAAAACTTACACTAGCTGTGAAAGATTCAGAAGAAGCTTTCACAAGTGCAACGGCCAATCCACCAAGAGATAAATCATGAGCAGAGGAAACCAAGCCTCTTTCAATTGCAATGAGAACCGCTTCCTGAAGACGCTTTTCTCGATCCAATTCTAGTTTGGGAGCGTTGCCGAAGATTCTACCCGAATTGAGCTCTTGGTAACAAGAACCTCCCAACTCTGAGAAAGTCTCACCAAGAAGCCAGATTTGATCACCTGGGCTCTGAAAATTTGAGGGTGTGATATGATGAAGATTCTCAATTAATCCAACCATTCCAATGATTGGTGTTGGGTAAATTGCTTCCCCTCGCGATTCATTGTAGAGGCTGACGTTTCCACCTGTTACGGGGAGTGATAAAAACTCACAGGCTTCAGCCATTCCTCGAACTGATTCCTGCATTTGCCAGAAAATTTCAGGCTTTTCAGGTGAACCATAATTTAGACCATCGGTCAACGCAAGCGGTCTAGCCCCAGAACAAACAACGTTGCGGGCGGCTTCAGCGACTGTAATCAGTCCTCCCAAATATGGATCGAGAACAACGTAGCGGCTGTTACCATCCATACTGATGGCCAAAGCTTTTTGGCATTCTTCTAAGATTATGACTGCAGCATCACCCCCGGGCCCCTGAGCAATCCGTGTCCCCACCATCGAATCATACTGTTGATGGACCCAAGATTTATCTGAGACATTAGGATGAACAAGGAGTTGCTTTAAAACTGCGAGGTAGTTCTCCGGTTCTTTTTCTGGAGTTGAACTTTTTGGAGGGATCTCTTTTTCTGGAGGATGAGCTTCCCTATGATAGACGGGTGTCAGCTCACAGCATGCATCAAGCGGTAGGTTTGCCACTTGCTGACCGTCTTGGAATAAGCTCAATTGCTGGCTGTTGGTTACCTCTCCAACAATCGCGTTCGGCAGCTCCCACTTGTCACAGATTTTTTGAACTTCTGACTCTCGACCTTTTTCAATGACAAAAAGCATTCTCTCCTGTGATTCGGAGAGCATAATCTCATAAGCTGTCATTGTTTCAGCTCGCTTTGGAACTGTATCAAGGTTCAGGTCAATACCAGTTTGTCCCTTGAAACTCATTTCGGTGCTGCTGCAGGTTAATCCCGCGGCTCCCATATCCTGGACACTCACCACAGCTCCAGTCTGGTAAATTTCCAAGCAGGCTTCTAACAGTCTTTTACCAGCAAATGGGTCACCAACTTGAACAGCTGGGCGCTTGCTGGCAGATCCCTCACTCAGTTCTTCCGAAGCGAAGGTTGCACCATGGATCCCATCTCGGCCTGTCGCATTACCGAGGTAGAGAACGGGATTCCCCAGACCACTTGCTTTGCCATGTTGAATCTGGTCGTGTTTTACAATGCCCAGACAGAAGACATTGACCAGAGGATTTTCATCGTAGCAAGTCTCCAGAAAGACCTCACCTCCGACAGTTGGTACACCAATACAATTTCCATATGCAGCAATTCCTGAGACAGCATGGGAAAGCAGGTATCGGTTGTGTGCTTTATCAAGCGTACCGAATCGAAGAGAGTTCATCAGAGCAATAGGCCGGGCTCCCATGGAAAAAATATCCCTCAAAATACCACCGACCCCAGTCGCAGCACCCTGGAAAGGTTCGACCGCTGTTGGGTGATTGTGACTCTCAACTTTGAAAACGACTGCCCACCCATCACCAATGTCAACAACACCTGCTCCTTCCCCAGGGCCTTGAAGTACTTGGGAACCTTCTGTTGGAAACAGCTTCAACATAGGCTTCGAGTTTTTGTAGCTACAGTGCTCAGACCACATGACGGCGAAGATGCCAGTTTCTGTATAGTTTGGCTGGCGGCCCAAGAGTTCTACAATGCGGTTGTACTCACTTGGGATCAATCCCATTTGCCGATAGATTTTTTGATCTGCGATTTGCTGAGGGGAGGGTTCCTGAGGCATTGAGTCAGGCTGTGTGATTTGCAAGCATGGATTGAAAGAGTCCAAGTCCATCCGTACTGCCAAGCCACTGCTTCACGGCTCTTTCCGGGTGCGGCATCATTCCTAAGACATTCCGTTGTTCATTCAACAAACCGGTGATTCCAGCGACAGAACCATTGGGATTTTTTTCTGGAGGAAAGGAGAATGCGATTTGACCGTTTGACTCCAGTTCCTCATGAGTAGCTTCGTCACAATAGTAATTTCCCGAACCATGCGCGATTGGAAGTCTCAGAAGGTCGCCACATTCATAGCTAGAGGTAAAGGGGGATTTTGACTGAACCACTTTTACGGGGACCACATCACAGATGAACTGCAAACTATGATTCGGCAGTAAAGCACCGGGAAGCAAGCCTGCTTCAATCAAGATTTGGAATCCATTACAAATCCCAAGCACCAATTTTCCTGAATTGGCGGCTTTTTTCACAGAGGCAATCACTGGAGAGACACCAGCCAAAGCACCAGGTCTCAGGTAATCACCATAAGTAAATCCTCCGGGTATCAAGAGCACATCGAAACGGTCCAAATCTGTGTCCATGTGCCAGACATATTCTGCGGTTGCTCCCTTTATTTGCAGAATTGCCTTGTAGAGATCAACATCACAATTGGAACCAGGAAAAACGAGAACGGCACAGTGCATCAAGCTTCCATTGGGTAGGGTTCGTGTACTTCATTTCGTGAATAGGACACTCTTGAGTCTTGCATCAAGCGTGGACTACTCGCTCCACTTATTACCATAACCCCCCCTCCAGAACCGTGCTTACACCTTTCAGCGTACACGGCTCCTCTTTTGATAACTTTCGTTGTTCGGTTACTCATGCTGTCTCTTTCTCTTCCTCTGTCATTCTTCTTGCCTTGATAGCTCTCATGTCGGGTAAAGTACCCGCATGGATTTGATCATGAAATGATATGCAGAGTATAAGAGTTTTGCGATTTCTCGCAATCATCTGTTTGTCCCACCACTTTGTACTCTTGCGGATATCCTTAAGAGCACGAACATGATGTTCTTCAACAAATGCTGTTTTGACCCCGCATGATTCGCAGATCTCCTTCTTGCGCCTTTTTGTCAGATCATTCCTACCTGTGAAGTATTGCGTGATAGTATCGGCGCAATCGTCTCCCCATTTGTATGTACGATCTATGTCATTAGGCTTGACAAGTTGGTATTTCCTATTATTCCTCTGAACCCGTACTGTTAGCTTTTTACCACCTCTTGGTGTGCGCACAACATATCTCCTCGAGATCTTACCGACTGAAGACTTATGTTTTGCAGCCAACGTTTTCCTACAACTGTAATCTGCTATGGAGTGCAGTCTATAGCAGAGTTTAGAGTAGTCTTGGGCAAGCTTGTAATATTGGAATATTCCTCTTAGTTCTGAATTATACTTCGATAGAATCTCAGCATCACTCAGATTCACGAGATAGGATCTATGTTTTGATTTAAATCTGGTCCAGTCTCCGTATGACTTTTCCTTGCAGAATTCCTTGAGTTTGTCCCAAGGTGCATGAAGTTTAACCAAATTAGTTCCATGTCTCTTGTAAGAGGGTGCTCCTTTTACAATGCTTTTCTTAAAATATTCAATTTCGTTACAGCGAACATCATATCCTAAGAATCTTATACCTACTGATTTGTGTTCGATCTTGGTCTTCTCCTCAGATGTATCCAAGAAGAGTTCATCTTTGAGGAAGATTTTGATCTGTTCCATTATCCCCTTTGCCTCCTCTTGACTTCCGATATATCCGAGTACAAAGTCATCGGCATATCGGCAGTATTTCAACCTTCTGTATTTTTCATCAAAAGGTTCCATTGGAGTAAGGGCCATGACTTTTTTCTGTAGATCCCTAAACTTCAAGAGTTTGATTTCCCTGTCTTCAGGAGTCAAGGATTCCTTATTCTTGTGAATATGGTCTCTAAGCCTTGCCAGTCTTTGGGCTTGCGCCTTATATTCTGGGTTCATTGCTCTTTGTTTCCCGTAGGAATTTTGGAGACATAACCCATCTATAAAGCTATCTAGTTTATCTAGATATATGTTTGCGAGGATTGGGCTGATAACTCCACCTTGTGGCGTACCACTGTAGGTCTTGTTATACTTCCAATCTTCCATATATCCTGCTCTTAGCATTTTACGGATCAATGCTAGGAATCGTTCATCATCGATTTTCCCTGATAATATCTGCATGAGCTTGTCATGGTTGATATTGTCAAAGTAACCTTTGATGTCGAATTCGATAAACCATTTCGTACCATTCCATTGTCGGTTGATGTGATACAAGGCATCATGGCAACCCCTCTTAGGTCGGAAACCGTAAGATTGTTCATGGAATACTGGTTCGTAGATTGCCTCTAAGAGGATCTTACAAGCAGACTGTACCAGCTTGTCATGGTAGTTAGGTATACCTAATGGGCGTTTCTTCCCATTGGCTTTTGGAATGTAGGTTCTGCGTACTGGTTGGAATTGGTATTTGCCAAGTTTTAGTGACTCTATGAGTGCTATGACTCTTTCGTCACTATGACCATCGGCAGTTACATCATCGACCCCTTTGGTGGTAGCACCCTTGTTGGATGCAATCGATTGATGAGCCCAATCCCATAGCTCAAGGTTGTTCACCAGAATCTGAAAGAGATTCTTAACCTTATGCTTACCTTTAACCGAACACATACTAATCCCGTCTAACTTCTTCTTCAATTGTGATGAGAGCATTTTGCTTTCTCAAAGTTGGGTTAGAGCGGACTCAAAAGGTCAGCCCCCTTCCCCCTTCTCCCTCTATCGTTAAGGTCGTACATCACAATGACTTTTACCTTAAACACCTTTTCGCATTGGCTTATAGGCTGAGGATAGGTCGGATTGGTTACCGACTGCGCTTTCCATTACAGAAAGTACATTGGGTACTACGAGACCTCTGTCACCGTATTGGTCTAGCGAACTTTATCGTTTGTTGACCAACTTAGGCGATCCCGAATTTACATCTACTGCAGTTACGGATGGGTTAGGGCTCCCGTTCAAAGCTTGATCCCATTCTACTGAATGGGTGGTCCATGTTAGCTGACTAGGTTTTGTTCTATCGGAACACATTCGAGGATCATTAAGGCATCCTCTCCTATAACATGGTGTTATCCTTAGTCAGTTAGTTGCCTAACTGTTCGCTCTTCTGGATAGCCTGTCTTCGTTTCAACCTCGCTTCTAGGATTCAGCCAGTGTAGGCAATTACCCATACCATCCTAGCCCTGCCTTGCCACCTAGAAGAAGAGCGACCTTCTCCCGATCAAGGCTTTTGCCCATGCTACGGTCAGCACTTCCCTTTCGAGACGTACCTAAAGGGCTGTGGGCTCCGCACATTTTCAGCAGTGCGGGTAAGTTCCTAATATGCTAGATATTTCAGATACTTACGCTGTCAAGTAGACGCCTAGTCGGCGCACTTAATGTGAATCTGGAAATCTTCAATCACTGGATTGGCTAACAGCTTCTCCGCCATTTCTTTTAGTTGGGTACGCGCCATCTCATGGTCTTCTGTGGGCAAGACCATTTCGATTTGTCGCCCGATACGAACCTGCTCTACCGACTCGAAACCCAAATGCTTCAAGGCACCTTGGACTGCCTGGCCCTGAACGTCCAAAACGTTGGGTTGTAACATCACCGTGATGACTCCCTTAAGCATCTTTGCCCTTGTCTAATCGGTTCCAGACCTCTTGATACGCTTCCACTAGACCCCCAAGGTTACGACGAAAACGGTCTTTATCCATTTTTTCATTGGTTTTTCTGTCCCAAAGTCGGCAGGTGTCTGGAGAAATTTCATCAGCGAGAATCAAATACCCGTTAGATTGACGACCAAATTCGAGCTTGAAATCAATGAGTTGTAGATCAATCTTGTCGAACCGTTTGATTAGGAAATCATTAATTTTTACGGCCTGTTCTCTCAAGTCCTTGATTTCACGGGTTGTGGCCAACTCAAGCAGTTCAATGTGATTTTCGGTTAGCAGGGGATCTCCAAGGTCGTCATTCTTGTAGTAAAATTCGACGATTGGCTCCTTTAAGCAACGTCCTGCTTCCCAACCAATTCTCTTCGCGAGAGAGCCAGCTACCACGTTCCTGACTACTACCTCCAATGGAATGATTTCTACACGACTGACCAATTGTTCAGTATCAGAAACCCTATTGATGAAATGGCTTGGGATACCAAAGTCAGCGAGGTCTTTGAAAATTTGGGCACTGATCATATTATTTAAAACACCCTTGCCAAGAAGTCTGTCGAATTTCTGTCCGTTAAAAGCTGTTGCGTCATCTTTGTAATGAACCCACAGAACTTTGGGGTCGTCTGTCAAAAATAGCTGCTTGGCTTTTCCTTCGTAGAGAAGAGTGGAGGGCGATAGATGTGTGCTCTGCATCGAAGATCGATTGATTTGTTTGTGGGAGAAGACTGAAATAGTTATCGGACTCCTCTTAAATGTCAAAGGATTAACCGATTGTGGAGCAGGGGAGTTTGATTCCTTCAGCGTTGACGATTCAAATAGTTGCGGCGAGCTTGTCGAAAACCTTGTATATCCTGCGGAGTACGTGAAAAACGATTGAATTTCCTTGTCATTTCAGCAGCTTTGTAAGCAGAGTTGATTTCGGCCTCGCTTTGACGAATCTTTGGAATTGGCACCATTTTGTTGACAGTCTTGCTGGTAAAAAAGTGCCGTTGATAGAGATTGGGATCACGTGCTCCTCGGTAGGGGGGAGACTTTAATTCATCGACAAACCAGAGATTATTTCGGATCATATGTTCAGCAGCGTAGCCAGATTCTCGATCTCCGGTTCGCGGTCTTGGCTTGCCATAGCGGTTTTGCTCGGCCATAAATCGTTGGTAACGTAATTGATCATCTCCTGCATTTGCAATGGGTAGAAGACCTAGCCAGATGAACAGAGTTGCCAAGGTTAAGATAAAAAGAGATGGTCTAATTTTCGCCACTCCTTCATAAAAGATACCAGTTCGTGTCACTTTGAGTTGCGAAGTCTTTTGTTTCAGGAACAACATTTTTTACCCTTATCGACTTGCCGTGGGCTCTAGCCAATAGAGATTCCCCCAGCAGCCTGTCAACTACAGGAATATTAATGAACCGAGAAGAAGCGCCCTTTGAAGAGCAGGAAACTGTACTGCAACTCCCAACGGGAACCCCTGAACAAATGGCCAAGGCCCTGTTTGAAGGCCAAATGGGGGTGACTGATTCCCACATGCGCAAGGTACTGCAAGCCGCACTTTCCCGAGGAGGTGACTATGCAGATCTGTACTTTGAATACGCTTACCGGACCTCGGTGGTAATGGAGGAGAGTATCATCAAAAACTCCTCAATTTCCATCTCCAAAGGAGTCGGTGTGAGGGTCCTGAAAGGAGATCAAACAGGTTATGCTTACAGCGAAGATCTTAGCTTGGAGGCAATGCAACGAGCGGCCCGAACTGCTGCCTCAATTGCCACCTCAGCTACAGTCAAAGAACACGAAGGCTACAAATTTAACAGGTTAAAACCTTCGAATCATTATCCAGTAACGCGGACGGCAACCGATCTTCCCCTGGCAGACAAAATCACAAAGATCCAAGCTGCAGAGCGAGCAGCCCATGACTTCGATCCACGAATCAAGCGAGTCACCGTTTCAATGGTAGATACTGTGGATATAGTTAGAATCGTGACCTCTGATGGACGTTTTGTGAGTGACGTCCGACCAATGTTCCGAATGAATGTACATTGTGTTGCTCAAGAAGAAAAAAATGTTCAGACAGGTTCTGCTGGTGTTGGAGGAAGAGTCGGTCTGCCTTTTTTGGAAGCGGAGGATCATCCCAATCAAATCGGCAAAAAGGCAGCAGCAGAAGCAATTCTTCTGCTGGGAGCAGAACAAGCCCCATCAGGATCAATGCCGGTTATTCTCGGCCCAGCGCAATCTGGGATTTTGTTGCATGAGGCGGTGGGTCACCCACTTGAGGCAGACTTCAATCGGAAGGGATCTTCAGCCTACAGTGGGCGAATTGGTGAACAGGTAGCGTCCCCGCTTTGTACTATCTATGACACGGGTACAATAGATCATGACCGAGGAGCCCTGAATTGCGATGATGAAGGATTTTTACCAAGCCAAAATCTGTTAATTGAGAACGGGATTTTACGGGGCTATATGCACGACCGGATCAGTGCTGCACACTATGATCTGGAGCCCACAGGCAATGGTCGAAGAGAATCGTATGCGCATTACCCCATGCCAAGAATGACGACCACCTACTTAGCCAATGGCGAAACAGATCCTGAGGAAATTCTTGAGGCAGTGGATGAGGGAATTTATTGTGTTTCCTTCAGTGGAGGGCAAGTGGACATTTCCAATGGGGACTTTGTCTTCGTGCCGACAGTGGCTTATCTAGTCGAAAAGGGGAAACTCACCAAACCCATTAAAAATCTGACATTGATCGGTAATGGGCCAGATGCTATGTCACGGGTTAGTCTGGTGGGGAATGATTTTGCGTTCAGTGAAGGGATTTGGACCTGTGGGAAAGATGGTCAGAGTGTACCGGTCGGTGTGGGCTTGCCAACCGTATTGATCTCAGAAATGACTGTAGGAGGAATGTGATTGATCAGTACAAGCAGTTGGCATCAGATATTGTCGAATACGGAAAGAAACTGGGGGCGGATCAGGTCTCAACTTCGCTTGTCAACGCAGTTTCCTTTCAGGTGGAAGTTCGTGATGGAAAAATCGAATCTTTGAAGGAATCGGGTTCTGCTGGGATGTATGTGACACTTTGCCAAGACCAGCAACGCTCAACAATTTCTTCAAACGACCTCCGGTTGGAAACTCTTCGACCATTGATGCGTTCAGCCATGCAGTCTTTGCCATTCATGGGTAAGGATCCTTTCTATAGTCTCCCTGATCCAAAACTACAGGGGCGTGCCGAAGTCACCTTGGAATTTTCAGATCCTGATTTTCCGATTCATCAGTCTGAGCAAAAAGTAGCGATGGCGATTGAGTTAGAGGAGAAGACTCTTGCTTTGGAGTCCAGCTTACGCTCTGAACAGGCCTACTATTCGGACCTTGTTTCTCACACTGTGCATGCTGATTCAAATGGGTTCTTGGACGGTTATTCTAAAACGCTCTACAGTGTTGGCATTTCTGTAGTTACTGAAGATAAAGCCACTTCAGGGCTCAATACCGGAAGAAAGCAAACCGATGGCTGGTTCAGCAGCGCAAGATTTTGGGAGAAATTAGAACCCCTTGAAGCAATCGCAGAAAAAGCATGTCATCGGACGCTTCGTAAGTTGGGAGCGATCAAACCGTCCACCTGCGAAGTGCCTGTTGTTTTTAGTGCAGAGATGGCCCGCAGCTTTTTAGCAAGTTGCAGCTCAGCGATGATGGGGGATCATGTTTTCAGGAAACAGTCTTTTCTGATGGATAAGCTAGGCGAGTTGGTTGCTAATCCACAAATCCAATTATCGGATCAACCACTGCTTTCAGGAATGTTAGGTAGTCGTTATTTCGACAGTGAGGGGGTCATCGCCAAACCGTTGACATTGATTGAAGATGGTAAGCTGGTAAATTACATGCTCTCCACTTACGCCGGAAACAAATTAAAGATGGAGTCCACCGGCCATGCAGGAGGTATTTCTAATCTCGTTCTGGAACCCGGAAAATACACAGAAGAAGAGTTGATCAGTAGCGTGGATGATGGTCTGTATTTGACCTCTATGAGTGGACAGGGAGTAAACGTTACTACAGGGGATTATTCCCGAGGCGCTCAGGGACTTTGGATTCGCGATGGAAAGTTGGCGGAACCTGTCAGTGAATTCACCATTGCCAGCAACTTCCAACAGATGTTGCAAAATCTTGATCTAATTGGCTGCGAAGTTGATACAAGAAACCCGATCCTAACTCCTCCCTTCCGTATTAGTAAGATGAGCATTAGCGGCACCTGATTACTTCTTCATGACAAGAGCCGGTGAACGATGGGTGCCCCCAACACCACTAATACCAAGCGAGTCAAATGATGCGTCAGTACGTAGGTTAAATCTGCTCCTGTAATAACCGCGATCATCATCATTTCTGCCTGTCCTCCTGCCAGAAAAGCCAAGAGAGCATTTAACTCTGATGCGATTCCTAGGTTGATGATCGTAATGATAAAACAGCCGCTGATAGTGGCCAAGATCAAGCTGTAGACGACTCCAGCAAATATATCTCTCCGTAATTCTGCCAGGGTAATCCCTGAGTAATGAACTCCTACCGAAATTCCAATGAAAAACTGTGCACACCACAGGATTTCTGCTGGTAGCCGGGTATGAATCAGGCCTGATAATGAGACGATTGCTGTCAGGATCATTGGACCAAGGATAGATGCTCCAAAAAGCCGAAAGCGCTCCGCTATTTTCCAGCCCAACAAACCACAAACTGGCATCAGTAGAAGCTCCAAAACAGGAACAGATTGGAGAGGAACCCCGGGTGGTTTGTGTAAATCTATCTGCCAAATCATCGCCATCAATGTCGGTACTACCCAAATGATTCCCATTACGCGCGTGGCGTGAATCAAGGAAAGTGCTCTCGGGTTACCCCCTGCTTCCTGACCAAAAATCAGCATGTCTGACAAGCCTCCCGGCATAGAAGCGTAGTATGCTGTGGCCTTGTCATAATGAAATACTCGACGAAAGAGCGGATATCCTACGAGTCCAATTATGAGTACGAAGAATGGGATGAAGAAAATAGACTGCAGGTACCGAGGGAATTCATGAAGCACTTCAGGTGTGATGGAAGATCCGATTGCAACTCCAAGGAAGGTACGCATAAAAATACTGAACACTCCCATATCCTCCATAGGTTGTCGACAGAGCGCTGCGATCAGGCATCCCACCATCGGGCCAAGTAGAAGTGGTAGGGGAATTCCCAAGAACAGTAAGGCAACTGAACCAACGGAGGCCGCCACTAAGGCCATCCTCCGTTTCTGACTCAGCCACTTGAAGAGAACTAAGTTCACTAGGAGTGAACCTTTTTTTGAATGGAGTTGATCAGGGTTGGTGCGAACAGACTCACTGCTGCAAGGATCCAGAGAGTTAAGCAAATACTGGATTCAAAGAAGATGATTACATCACCTCCACTGTAGATCATGGCCCTGCGGAAGTTGGTTTCGATCAGATCTCCCAAGACAACCCCCAGAATCAAGGGAGCTAGGGGAAAATCTGCTCGACGGAGAAAATAGCCGATCAGCCCAAAGATCAGAATCAATAAAACGTCGAATTCACTACCATTGATTGTATATGCACCGACCACACAAAGCATGGTGATCAGGGGCATTAAAATCCATCGAGGTGTCTGAAGAATTTTAGCGAAGAGGCTGACAAGGGGAAGGTTTAGAATGATCAGAAATAGATTGCCAATGAACATGGACGCTGCCAGTCCCCAAAATACATCCGGGCTGGTTTCCAGTAATAGTGGGCCTGGTTTGATACCGAAACTGATCAATCCACCGAGCATCACTGCAGTTGTTTCGCTTCCAGGGACTCCCAGAATAAGCAAAGGGATGAAAGAACCAACCGATGCTGAATTGTTAGCAGATTCTGGAGCAGCCACTCCACGAATATCTCCACTACCGAATTGATTAGGCCGCAGGATTTTCTTCTCAGTTGCATAGGCAATGAAGCTGGCGATGGTTCCTCCTGCTCCTGGTAGGACCCCGATCAAAAATCCTGAAAAACAGCTCCTCAATGAGGTTGCCAGGGAACCAGTGATTTCCTTGAAGGTGATCCAAAGGCTTGTCAGCGGCTGCATCTTTGATTGATCGCTATCCTTTTGTCCGAGCATGATCAGAATTTCGCTGACAGCAAAAAATCCAATCACAACCACGATGAAGTCGATTCCATCGTAAAGTTCCATCATTCCAAAGGTCAACCGACTAGCGCCGGTAGTGGAATCGATGCCAATCGCGGCAATTGCTAGCCCCAAAAACGCCGAGATAATTGCTTTCAGCAGGCTTCCTTGGCTGAAACTTGATAGAGCAATAAAAGCAAAGACCATCAAGACTGTGTACTCAGCAGGGCCAAAGTTGATTGCCAGTTTGGCTAGTACTGGCGCGAATAAAGCGAGAAAAAAAATCGATATAGTACCACCAATGAAAGAGGCAATCGCTGACATGGCAAGTGCTTTCCCCCCCAAGCCTTGCTTGGCCATTGAGTAGCCATCAATTGTGGTGACCGCGGCTGCAGATGTTCCCGGAACATTGAGCAGAATACTGGAAATGGAGTTCCCATATTGTGAACCATAGTAAATGCCTGCGAAAAGGATCATCACCGTGGCTGCCGGAACTTCCAACGTGTATACGATGGGAAAAAGGACAGCAATGGCGTTGACGGGTCCAATTCCTGGCAACATGCCAATCACGGTTCCCAGGAAAACCCCCAACAAAACAAACAGGATGTTTTGAAAAGTGAGGGCGGTGGCGAAGCCCTCAAAAAGTAGTTGAATGGATTCGATGTTTCCTCCTAGCTCTATTTCAGCCAGAGGCCACGACCGAGGGAAATCCCCAGTAAGTGGTCAAAGAGTAGTAGGCAGAGGAGAGAGAGGATGATCGAGCAGAGGACGGCTTGCTTCCAATTTGCTCCGAAAAGTTTGGCAACAACAATCATCATCGCAATCATTGCCCCAAGAAATCCAGTGTAGGGCAGGAACACCGAGTAAATAATGATCACACCCACAAGAGGAAATCGCTTTCGCCAATCCTCCCAGACTTCAGCTTCAAATTCGTGTTTTGTTGGTCTAAGAACTAATCCAAAACCAAGCAAAACCATTACAGAGGCAACCATGTAGATCCAATGATGCGGACCAATGTCCCCATTATAGAATCCTACTTGGATGAATTTGCCCGCGTATCCGTAAGCCAAGCCAAATCCTAATATGATCAGGGCCGATAGTCTGTCGGCTCCTCCCTCTCCCCAAGACTTCATTACTTCATGAAGCCAAGATCAGTGGAAATCTGAGCAACTTTACCAATTTGCCCACCTACAAAATTCTCAAAGTCTTTCCCGAAGGAAGCAAAGGGAGCCAGACCGTTCTTGGCACTCAGGTCAGCCCATTGGCTTGAGTTGGCAACTTTTGTGACAATATCCACCCACTCGTTGTATCGAGCATCTGAGATGTTTTTAGGTACGTAGAAACCTCTCCAGTTGGCTCCAATGACATCATAACCTTGCTCCTTGGCTGTTTTTGCTGAAGGAACAGCAGGAATTCGATCCGGAGCGAGGATGGCTAGGATGCGAATATTGCCCTGCTTTTCGTATTCTACCAGCTCGGAGATGTCACCGGTGAAAGCATCAGCTCGCTTGGAAAGGATTTCCAACATCGCAGTTCCACCGTTGTCAAAGGAGATGTAATTGATCGCTTTCAGATCAGAGATACCGGCTTTGTCGGCCACAATCAGAACCTTCAAGTGGTCCCATCCACCTGCGGAGCTACCACCAACAATGGCGGTTCGACGAGGATTGTCCCGCATTGCAGTAACGAGATCACCCAGAGTCTTAAATTCAGAGTCTTTGTGAACAGCAATTGCTCCGTAGTCGGCTCCTAAGGCTCCAACCCAGCGAACATCAGATGCCTTGAAACCAGAATAAACATTCTGTCCCAGGCGAGCTGCAGTAGCCATACTAGCTGCAACAATCAGATTCTCATCATCACCTCGCTTTGTGACAACATGAGCATAGGCTTTCCCACCGCCAGCACCTGACATGTTGGTTACCGCCATTGTGCCGTCAATCAGGCCCATATCACCCATTACCTGCGCAGCTGGTACACGACAGGTGAAATCCCAGCCACCGCCAGCACCAGCTGGCGCGATACACTCAGTATTGCCTGGCTTAGCCATCGCAACCCCAAGCATCGTGGTTGCCGCAATTGCGGTTCCAGTTAAGATTCCCAAAATTGATTGCATTGAATTTCGCATGCCATCCCTCCTAATTTTCGTAAAAACATGAGTTGAAAACGAAGTTACCTCCGTTCCTGATGTCGCAAGTCCTTAAATTCCGTCAATTGTCGGAATTGTCACTTCGACCTGATGAATGCTTCAGGATAAACTCCTTTGCACTTTCGCAGCAAAGAAATATGTTGAACCTCCCTTGAGGTCAATCTTCTGGGTTTAAAAAATTTTGATTCTGTTTCGTGCATACTGTTCATAAAGTTCACAAACAAGCAGAGGAACTGATGCTACCTAGTCCGACCCCGAATTATTCTGGATTTCAAAAATGGATGCCTCGCTCACTTGGAAAAAGGATGTTGTTGTTGATGATGGGTTTGTTGGTCCTCTTGGTTTGTGCGACGGGGTTCATCGGTAATCAAATTGTCACAGGAATCCTCAATGAATATATTGGTCGGGTGGCACTAAATGTTTCCCGTTCGGTCTCTCTTTCGCCCATAGTCTCTCAGGGACTTATTCAACTAGAGTCGGCTGGGATCCAGAGATACGCTGAAAGTGTCCGGGAGGCAACAGGGGCAAGCTTTGTTGTGGTTGGTGATTATGAAGGCAAACGCTACAGTCACCCTGTACCCGAGCGCATTGGTAAGTACATGGTTGGCGGAGATAATGAGAGAGCGTTGGGACAAGGGCAGTCCTATGTCTCGATTGCCGTTGGCACTCTTGGGCCTTCTCTCCGTGGTAAAGTGCCCATTTTCTCAACTGAAGGAGAAATCCTTGGAGTTGTTTCTGTGGGCTACCTCATAGAAACCGTCCAGGATGTAATCCAACCGTATCAGCAGAGACTTCTTTTCTGGATTCTAGGGTTGTTCGTAGTAGGAGCATTGGGAACATGGTTCATTGCACGTGAGGTCAAGCGTTCAATTTTTGGTTTGGAGCCTTATGAGATTGCGGGTCTTTATCGAGAACGGACAGCATTGTTGGAGTCGATTCGTGAGGGGATCATTGCCATCAATGAGAAAGGTGATGTGACCGTGATGAATCATCAGGCAGCCCAGATTTTAGGTTTCTCTCCAGAAGATGCCTTGGGACGTCCCATTGAAAAACTCTTGCCAGAAACGAGAATGCTGGAAGTTCTTAAAACTGGCAAAGGAGAGTATGATCAGGAAATGTTGATCGAAGAGGAAGAGGTCGTGGTAAACCGAGTCCCAATTTTGGAACAAGACCATGTGACAGGAGTTGTTTCCAGTTTTCGCAGAGCTCAGGAAATAGATCGCCTCGTTCAAGAGTTGACGAGCATTCGAGAATACTCTGAGGCTTTGCGAGCTCAAACCCATGAATATTCGAACAAATTACATACTCTCGCAGGACTGATCCAGATTGGTGCAACGCAAGAATCTCTAGACTTGATCGGTCGCGAGTCTTCGGGTTATAACGCGCTTTTACGTCAGCTTTCCGACCAAATCCATGACCCATTTCTCTCTGCGATCATTGTTGGAAAGTATCATCGGGCTCTGGAACTAAAAACAGAGCTGGAGATTGATCCAGAAAGCTCAATGAGTAACATTGGCCACTCCAGTCGTAGTGAAAAAATCATCACAATCATCGGAAATTTGCTGGAAAATGCCCTAGAGGCATCGGCCTTAGTCGAAGGTAGAAAAAAAGTGTGCTTGTCGATGACAGACGTTGGTAATGATTTGATCTTCGAAATTGAAGATTCTGGACCAGGGATCAGCCAAGAGCAGCAAGAGACAATTTTTGATGAGGGTTTCACCACAAAATCAGGGATGGGACGAGGAATTGGCCTGAGACTCGTCCAGAAAAATCTGATTCAAATTCATGGGCATTTGACGATTGGGAAAAGTTCATTGGGCGGAGCCCGTTTTACTGCATACATCCCCAAAACCATTGTCAACGAAGAAGATGGTCACTAGAGTTCTGATTGCGGATGACGATCCAAGGATTACCGAGATCCACCAGCACTACGTCAGGAAATTCGAGGGATTTGAAGTGATTGGCCTCTCTAACACTTTGGAAGATACCAAGCTTCAGATTGAAGTAATGGAGCCACAGCTACTTTTGCTGGACATCTACTTTCCTGACGGCTCCGGGATCGAGTTGCTCAAGGAAATTCGTCTTCGTTCGCAAGCGCTGGATATCATTCCAATCACAGCAGCCAAAGAAGTCCGTCTGCTTCAGGAGGCCCTGCGCGGAGGAGTCTTTGATTACATTCTAAAACCCGTCGTGTTTTCTCGTTTTGAACAAACTCTCCGGCGTTATCGCACTCACCATTCCAATCTACAATCTCTGGACAGTCTAAATCAGTCAGATATTGATCGGATTATCCATCAGGAAAAACCTACTGATTCATCGAGGATGGATTCAGGACTACCCAAGGGAATTGATCCGGTGACTCTAGACAAAATCCTTGAAGAAATGAAAGAGGGTTCAACGTTGTTTACTTCAGAGGAAATGGCCGAGCGAGTTGGTGCGAGTCGTACGACTGCTCGACGCTATCTGGAATACCTAGTAAGCCGAGGCAGTGTGGAGGTAGATGTGAGTTACGGTGGCGTGGGGCGACCTGAGCGGATTTATCGTATGAGTCGTTGAAGGGAAGGGCTTGGGGAACATCTCGGTGCATGGAAAAAAATCAGAATCTTCTGCTCCGTATCCTAATTGACTTCTCAGCCTTGCCTTGTTCACCAATGAAAAGGATGATCGGTAATTGAACACATAAATTTTTATTTAATATTCAGGATGCAATTGGAGATTTGAAAATAGTTACAGCGATAGTGCTGATAAATGCGGATCGAATGCAGATCAAGGATGTTGCCCAAAAACTGGTAGACATGCACCAAGTCACAGAAGTATTTTCGGTCGCAGGTCGATACGATCTGATTGCAATGGTACGTGTCAAAAGTACAGAGGGGGTGGCGGATACAATCACAGAAAAGATTGGGTCACTGCAGGGAATCACTGCTACAGAGACCCTGATCGCTTTCCGAACCTACTCTCGTAACTACTTGGAACACATGTTCTCTATTGGAGAATGAACGAGCACCTAACACGCGAAGATTACGGACGATTCCCCGCTGTTGAGTCTGATTTTCGACTGAGTTACGGAACAGAAACTGACCAGTTTGGTGATCTCTATCTGCCCTCTGGAGACGGACCGCATCCGGTGGTGATTCTGCTTCATGGTGGCTGTTGGCGGAGTCGTTTTGGTTTGGAGCCACTGGGGCGTGTTGCAGGAACTCTGCGTCAATTGGGAATGGCTGTCTGGAATCTGGAATACCAGCGACTTGGTCAGGGTGGCGGGTGGCCATTCACGTTGCAAGATGTAGCAAGAGGTGCTGATCACTTGCGATTACTGGCAAAGATTTATCCGCTGGATCTTTCACAAGTGATCGCAGTTGGTCATTCTGCAGGAGGACATTTGAGTTTATGGCTAGTAGCACGATCTCACTTGCCAAGTAGCTCTGAACTCTATTTCCCAGATCCACTGCCACTCAAAGGGATCTTGTCATTGGCAGGAGTGGCTGATCTAGTTCGTGGAGTTGCCTGGGATGTTTGCCAGGGTGCATGTGCCGATTTGATGGGTGGAACGCCTGAGGAGTTTCCTGAACGCTATCAACAGGCATCACCTTGCCAAATGGGGCCAATTACAGTACCCCAGGTCCACTTGGTTGGAGAACAGGACAAAATTGTCCGTGCAAAGATGGTTCAGGAGGATGTGGCCGAACTTCGGAAGCATGCCCCCGCGACTGCAATAGATTTTGAGGAGATTGCAGAAATTGGCCATTTTGAGTTGGTGGATCCAGCTTCGGCGACATGGTCAAATGTGGAAAAAGCTATTGTGAGACTGCTACGTTCAGAATGAACAGATCATGGCTCTGGGAACAGAGCGTTTCAGTAACTAACGAATAAGGAATGAAAATGAAAAAACTGTTTCAAACCCTTCTGGGGGCTTTGGTACTGGGCTTATGTATAACCAATGCGGGCTTCACTCAAGAACCAGTAAAAATTGGAATGGTCACTACTCTCTCGACTGGTGGTGGTTATCTTGGTCAAGATGTCCGGGATGGATTTCTTCTGGCCGTCGAAGAAGAAGATGGAAAACTTGGTGGAGTCCCTGTTGAAGTCCTGGTTGAAGATGATGGACGAAATCCAGTCAATGGAAGACAAATCGTCAAGAGATTCCTGGATCGGGATCGAATATCCATTTTAACAGGTGTGATTTTTTCGAATATTTCTCCAGTAGTGGCACCGATGGCCGTGAAGGATGGAATTTTCTACATCTCTCCTAACTCAGCTCCCTCGACTTTTGCGGGTAAAGAATGTCATGAGAACTATTTTGTAGTGTCGTGGCAGAACGATACCCTACACGAGGCAGCAGGAATGGGTGCTACAGAACTAGGCTATAAAAAAGCTCTGTTGCTCGCACCTAATTACCAGGCTGGGAAAGATGCTTTGGCTGGATTTAAGCGATTCTTCAAAGGTGAAGTCATTGAAGAAATTTATGTCAAGCTGGGGCAGAACGACTATGCTGCTGAAATCGCGCGGATCCGAGCTGCGAAGCCAGAAATGGTCTTTCAGTTTTTGCCGGGAGGAATGGGAATCAACTTCCTCAAACAGTATTCACAAGCAGGCCTGATGAAAGATTCTGCTATGGTTGTTTCAGGATTTTCGGCTGATATTAAAATTCTCAACGCAATCGGTGATGCTGGCTCCGGTATCATCAGCACTTCTCAGTGGAACCATGACTTAGATAATGCGGCCAACCAGCAATTCCTTTTAGGTTTTCGCAATAAATTTGAACGCGAGCCGACTCTCTACGCAAGCCAAGGTTACGATACCGCAAAGCTTATTGCTAGCGCATTGAAAGCAACAGGAGGAAAGGTACTGGAAGATAAGTCGGGTTTCCGTGAGGCTCTGAAAGCCGCAAAGTTTGCGTCCGTTCGGGGGGATTTTCGATTCGCTTCCAATCAACATCCAATCCACGATCTCTACATTCGTGAAGTTGTCAAAAACAATGGTCAGATGCAAAACCGTATTTTACGAAAAGTAGCAACTGACCATCAGGATGCCTATGTCCAGGAATGCGGGCTCCGCTAAGGGCCTTTAGAAGTTAGCGGTTCCAGAGTAATTTCTTGATTCTGCTGATTGAACAGCTACTAAATGGGCTTCAATTCGGCGTATTCCTATTTCTTGTATCTGCGGGGTTGACGCTGATTTTCGGGATCATGGGGGTAATCAACCTTGCCCATGGTTCCTTGTATATGGTTGGAGCCTACGCCACCGCAATTGGAATGCAGTGGACAGGCTCTTTTTGGTGGGGCCTGTTGATGGCCTTACCTGCTGCTGCTTTCACGGGGTGGCTCGTGGAGTTGGTTATAATCCGTCAACTCTACCGTAGAGATCATCTGGACCAGGTTTTGGCGACCTTTGGTTTAATTCTTTTTCTGAATGAGTTAACGACGATCTGCTTTGGGCGCGCTCCTCTCTTCCTCAGTTTGCCAGAGACGCTAAGCATCTCTGTAGAAATTTTACCCGGCCTCCTCTACCCACTCTATCGACTGCTGATCATTGGTACTGGTCTGCTCCTCGCTTTTTTCCTGTATTTGTTAATTTCACACACTCGGGCAGGAATGCTTCTTCGTGCAGGGACTACTCACCGGGAGATGGTCGAGGCCTTGGGAGTAAATTTGACTTTACTGAACACAGGACTTTTTGTGTTGGGAGCCCTTTTGGCAGGTTTTGCAGGAGCCCTGGCAGGGCCGTTGATTTCAGTAGAAGTAGGAATGGGAGAAAACGTCCTGATTCTTTGCTTTGTTTGTATCGTGATTGGTGGATTGGGCTCTATTCGGGGCGCTCTATTTGGTGCTGTATTGATTGGCATGGTCGATACCCTAGGGAGGGCATTTTTGGCAAGTGGTCTACGGCTGATACTTCCACTTGATTTTGCAGACAGTATTGGTGCTGCCATTTCTTCAATGTCGGTTTACCTGCTGATGGCGTTAGTCTTAATCTTTCGACCACAAGGTATTCTTCCTGTCCTCGGTCGGGTTCGATGATGGTTTCTGAGAGTTTGGAGGCAAGATTAATGTTGGGAGTTGGTATTCTACTAATTGGCTTCCCCTGGTTTGCTGATTGGCTGGATGAACCCTATCTGGTTTCAACAGCCTCACGTATCTGGATCTATGCGCTTGCTGCCATGAGTCTGAATTTGCTTGTCGGGTTTGCGGGGCTTGTCAGCTTTGGTCACTCAGCCTATGTGGGAGTGGGTGCTTATGTCGTGGGCATTCTGGCTTGGCATCAATACGAGGAAACAAAGTTTTTGGGGTTGCCCGGAACCCTGGAGGGCTTCATCTCTATTCCATGCGCCATGATTGTTTCGGGGATAGTGGCGCTTGGAATTGGTGCTCTATGTCTCAGAACTAGAGGCATCTACTTCATCATGATCACTCTCGCATTTGCTCAGATGCTTTTCTACTTCTTTGTTTCCTTGGAACAATATGGCGGAGATGACGGCCTGATGATGATGGATGGAAGAAACAAAATCCCTAATCTTGATTTGGGTGAAGATCGGCAAATGTATTGGCTCAGCTTAGTTGCACTAGGTCTTGCAACATGGTTTTTGCGAAGACTTTCCATGTCTCGATTTGGAATGGTATTGCAAGCACTGCGGCAGAATGAAACACGTTTGAAAGCCATTGGAGTTCCGCCTTACCCCTACATGCTGGTGGCCTTTGTGATTTCAGGTGCTTTGGCGGGCCTTTCCGGTGCTCTGTTGACAAATCACATGGAGTTTGTGAGTCCCGATTTTTTGCATTGGACTCGCTCGGGGGACCTGCTGATCATGGTGATCCTCGGAGGTATTGGAACTTGGACTGGGCCAATTCTTGGAGCGATTGTCTTCTTGCTGCTCGAGGAATTTCTCCCTCTGCTGTTTCAAGAAATAGGGCTGTACCTGTTTAGCGAACACTGGCGGTTAGTTTTCGGTCCACTCCTCATCTTCATTGTACTTTTTGCAAAAGGAGGCCTGCATGCGTTGGTGTTTAAGCAGATGAAGGGTGTCGATGGCGCTTTTGCAAATTGAGCATCTCCACAAGAGATTCGGAGCACTTGCTGCCACTGATAATCTCAGCCTGCAAATTAATCACGGAGAACTTCACGCTTTGATCGGGCCCAACGGAGCAGGTAAGACAACATTGATTTCCCTGTTGAGCGGATCGCTACAACCTGATTCAGGCCTGATTAGATTTGATGGAAGAAATCTTTTGCAGGTTCCAGAGGCAATTCGCCCGAGATTGGGGCTAGTTCGATCATTCCAAATCACATCGATTTTTCCTGAGTTCAGCGCCTTGGACAATGTGACTTTGGTTCTACAAAGTCAACAAGGACACAGTTTTCGATTTTGGAAAGTAGCTCGTAATGATTTTGAATTACGATCAAAAGCCGAAGAATATTTAATGCAGGTTGGCCTTGATCAAGAATCAGAGATTCCAGCTTATGCCTTGGCGCATGGTCAACAACGTCAATTAGAACTGGCAATGGCTTTGGCTTTAGAACCCAAATTGTTGCTACTGGATGAGCCAATGGCTGGGATGGGCCCTGAGGAAAGTTTGAAGGTTGTCGAGCTGCTGCAGCAATTGAAGGGTAAGATCACGATGCTGTTAATTGAACATGACATGGATGCAGTATTTTCTGTTGCAGATCGTGTTTCCGTTTTGGTTTATGGGAACGTGATTGCAACCGGTACACCTAGTGAAATTCGAGAGAATAAAGAAGTTTGTAGTGCCTATTTGGGTGAGCATGAAATCCCTGTTGCAAATTGAAAATCTGCAAGCAGCCTATGGAAGGTCTCAAGTTCTGTTTGGAGTAGATCTGGAAGTATATTCTGGAACTGTGGTATCCCTTCTTGGACGTAACGGAATGGGCAAAACGACCACAGTTCGCTCCCTGCTGGGGATCACTCAAGCAAGCTCAGGTAGAGTTCGATTTTCTGGTCAGGAAGTTCAGCAATGGCCAACATACCGAATCAGCCGGCTTGGTATCGGCTTGGTCCCTGAGGGACGTCAGATTTTTCCATTGCTGACTGTCCGAGAAAATTTACTCGCAACCGCAGCGAATCGGCACAATCTAAACTCAGCTTGGGATCTCAAAAAAGTTTATGATTTGTTCCCAATTCTTAAGAATAGGAAAGACCAATTGGGCAAGTCTCTCTCTGGGGGAGAGCAACAGATGCTGGCGATTGGCCGTGCTTTAATGACTAATCCTAAGTTGTTGATCCTGGATGAGGCCACAGAAGGACTTGCACCGCTGATTAGAGATGAAATTTGGAGAGTGTTGGAATCCCTAAAGGAGCAGGGTCAATCAATTTTGTTAATCGACAAAAACCTTGAGCAACTGATGCGTTTGGTTGATCAACACTTTCTGATGGAACGTGGACGGATTGTTTGGGAGGGGACGAGCAAAGAGCTTCGGCAAAATCCTGAATTAATCCGCCGTTATTTGGGAGTTTAGTGAGCGTTAGCTGCTTTCCGCAGTGAATCCAAATTTTTCTTATAATCAGTTGAGGTTCCACCATGAAAGACTGCGGAACCGGCCACGACTACATTGGCACCTGCCTCAACAACTTTTCCGATATTTTCGGTCTTAATCCCTCCATCGACCTCGAGTGCAATCGAACGATCACCGATCATATTTCGAATTCTTCGGATTTTTCTCAATTGAGATTCCAGAAAAGTTTGTCCTCCGAATCCAGGATTAACACTCATCACCAAGATCAAATCCAACTTCTCCATCAGATACTCCAAGGAACTTTCAGGAGTTGATGGATTAAGGGACACTCCTGCTTTCTTGCCCAGTGAACGAATCTGTTGAAGCCCACGATCAGTATGGTGACCCGCCTCTACATGAACGGTGATGACATCTGCTCCTGCATTTGCAAAAGCTTCGAGATAGGGCTCATACGGTTCAATCATCAGATGCACATCGAAAGGTTTGTCCGTGTAAGGGCGGATCGCTTTGACAACATCCGGACCAATCGTCAGATTTGGGACATAGTGTCCGTCCATTACATCCACATGAATCCAGTCTGCACCCGCTTCGGATACATCCCGAATTTCTTCACCAAGACGAGCAAAATCAGCTGCAAGAATCGAGGGAGAAAGAGTGATTTCAGGCATTTAAGATTTCTTAGAGAGAGTATGTCAGAAGAGAAAGCTAAAAACTTAGTTTGTTTTGATGCTTGATCAAATTTTTGAAGCAAAGTTCCTGACTGTGATCATTCTTCATCCATTTTTTGAAGAAAGTAGTTGTAACCTAGTGATGATCTGCTCTGGTGTCAGTATTTCGCGTGTTGCACCTAACTCTACAGCCACCCTTGGCATCCCGTAGACCACGCAGCTACTTTCCTCTTGGGCAATGGTCCATGCTCCTTTTTGCTTCATCCCCAGCAATCCTTTTGCTCCATCACTCCCCATTCCAGTCAACAAAATACCTAGAGCACCTCCACCAACGCACTTTGAAATTGATTCAAAAAGAATATCCACAGATGGTCGGTGCCGATTTAAGTGTGGTTCATCCGTTAATTCCACAAAATAACCATGTACGTCTCTCTTCAATGTAAGGTGTCGATCTCCTGGAGCAAGCAGCGCTAAACCACTCTTCACACGATCACCAGAAATAGCTTCTTTGACATCAATTTGGGAGACTCGATCCAAGCTTTTTGCAAAAGATTGGGTAAAGGCTTTGGGCATATGCTGAACAATTAGAATGCCCGGAAGATCTGCAGATAGCTCAGCTAGAATTTCTCGAAGACTATCTGTGCCCCCTGTTGATGCACCGATTGCGATAATACTTGGAGAATGAAAAATTTTTTTTAATTCAGAATGGGCTAACTGGGTGTGGGAATTTCTAAGGTGTTGTTTCTGAAATCGTTGTTGGGGTGATTTTAGTTTTGCTTGGGCAGCAGCTTTGACCTTGTCTGTAATTTGGAGCGCAAGCTCTTGGAGACCAGAGCTGACATCAATACTTGGCTTTTCAATAATTTCTAGTGCCCCTAAATCGAGTGCTCTCAAAGCCGTTTCAGATCCCTTGGAGGTGTAAGCACTCACCATCACAACTGGCATCGGCCTTGAGGACATAAGACGTTCGAGGAAAGTCAGCCCATCCATTTTAGGCATTTCAACGTCTAATGTCAGAACATCAGGGGAACACTCAACAATTTTTCTCAATCCAATCAATGCATCAGGAGCTGTTCCAACAACCTCAATTTCTGGATCTGTTTCCAGGATCCTACTCAGCGTATTTCTCGCGATTGCTGAGTCATCAATAATCAGAACACGAATTTGAGGAGAAAACATGAAGCTGACTCTAATTTCATCGAAGCATATTCAGTTGCCTCAACTCTTCTGGAGCCAGCAATTGCTCTAAATCCATTAAGATCACCATTTCTCCACGCAGATTTGCTAATCCTTTGACAAACTTAGCATCCAAGTCAGTTGATTCATCTGGGGCTTCTAAAAGATTATCGTTCTGTAGATTGACCACATCCACGACAGAATCTACGACTACACCAATCACTTTGCTCTTGATCTGAACAATTATGATCACAGTGAATGGATTAGTCTCAAAATCAGACATTTCGAAACGTTTTCGAAGATCCATTATGGGCAGCACCATACCTCGTAAATTGATCATACCCAGTAAAAATGGGGGCATCCTAGGTACGCGCGTGATGCTCTCTGGATAACTGATCAATTCGCGGACTTGTAGAATCTCCAGTCCATATGTCTCTTTTCCAAGTCGGAAAGTAAGCCACTGTTCACCATTATGATGGAGGAGTTGGTAATCAAAATTTTCATCTTCATCGTCAAGAAGATTAAAATTTCCCAGCATGTGATGTGGTTGGAAATCCATCTAATCCCCGTTCAATTCAACATAGCAGCAACGTCAATTATGAAACATACTGAGCCATCTCCTAAGATTGTCGCTCCTGCAATTCCTGGGATATGGACAAAATGTTCTTCAAGACTCTTAATAACGACAGGCAGTTGGTCCTCAATGTTGTCGACCAAAAGGCAATAATTCTGGGATCCTTGCTGTACTACAATGATGAGACCCTCCTCAGGCTCTTCGATAGCATTCTCAATGTTGAGATGTTGATGAAGACGAACAAGTGGCAAATATTGTCCACGTATATCAATCAACTCCCCACGATTCTTAAAACGTTTTAGCTGTTTTGGAAGTGGTCGTAGAGTCTCTGTGACTAACAACAAAGGCAAAACAAACATTTCAACACCAACACGTACCAACATCCCCTCAATGATTGCAAGGGAAAGTGGTAGCTTGAGCTTCATTGTGGTTCCATGTCCCAGTTGACTGCTTATCTCGATATTACCCAATAAGGCTTCAATATCTTTTTTTACGGCGTCCATACCAACACCACGTCCTGATACGTCAGTCACTTCTCTGGTTGTGGTGAACCCTGGTTGAAAAATCAATTGAAGGGTTTCCTGTTCGCTTAGATGATGTTCCTCTGCAACTATTCCTAATCGACGACCAGCTGCTAAAATCTTATCAGGGTCCAAACCTCTTCCGTCATCCTTGACTTCAACAACTACGAATCCTGATTGGTGAGATGCCTGCAGTGTGATGGTGCCAATTGGGTTCTTGCCACTTTCCCTTCTCTCCTCAGGAGCTTCCAATCCATGATCCATTGCATTTCGGAGCAGGTGCATCAAAGGTCCTTGGACCTGTTCCGTAATGGTTTTGTCTAACTCAGTCTCAGCACCGTATATATCCAGTTTGATTTGCTTCTGATGACGTGTTGCGAATTCACGAACTACTCTCTTCATTGGAGAGAAAATCGTCCCTACAGGAACCATCCGCACTTGCTGAATCTGGTCCTGTAATTCTCTTACTGCTTGCTCGTTGTCTTCAACAAACTGAAGAAATTGCTCTCCCAACTCGTCATCTGTTGCCTGTATAGCCTCATTCAAGCGTAGAAGCCGAGCTTGACGAATCACAGTCTCGCTAACTAGATTTTGTAATCGATCAAGTCGAGAAACTGGAACTCGAATCGTTTGACTGACTTTGGGAATCTCAACCGCTTCCTGAGGGCCTTCATCTTCTGTCTTTGTTGATTCGGCATAAGTTGGTTGGTCAACGGACTCACCTGCGGAAATCTGTTGAAGCATATTCTGATGTGCCTCCTGAACTTCCTTCTCTTCTTCCGCTGGAGTCTCAACCTTTTCAATCAAGAGCTTCGATTCCTTCCCTCGATAGAACTCAAGGAGTTCATCGATTTCCCCCGCTGTTTTTTCAGTAACTAATTTGATGCTCCACCACAGATACAATTTTTGTGGATCAAATTGAGTCCAAGGAGGGATCTGACTAGTGTGAACAATGACAGTTGTTTCGCCTAGTTCTTCGAGTTGTCTTATTAGTAACAAAGGTTCTTGGCCTTGTTTGAGAAAACTCTGATCAAAGTGAAGATGCAGCAAGTAAACGTTTTTTTGGATTTGCGGATTATTTGAACTTAAATCACTTGTCCTAGATTCTTGTGGACTTTGAATGTCCTTCAGTTGATCGGTCGGTTGGTTCTCATTGATTGAAAGCGATGAAATTGAGGTGGAGTTTCCGATGATGGGATTGAGAATGGATGATAAATTATCTTTTCCTTTGAGCAGTACAGAAACAATTTCTGGTGTACTTGTTAAAGTGCCTGATCGTAACTGGGAGAGAATAGCTTCAAATTCATGGGCATGATTCGCCAAGTCACCCAAGCCAACCATGGCGGCTCCACCTTTTAAGGTATGAGCTGACCTAAACAGTCGTTGGATGACATTTTGATCAACTGGATCCTCTTCCAGCAACAGCAGTGAATCTTCAATTTCCTGCAATAGTTCTGTCGCTTCTTCCAAGAACTCATCAACAGGTAGGGCTTCAAAGTTCATTTTTCATTGAACACGTGAACGCCTGCCCAGTCATCTGAAGGCGAGTTTTCCAGCAAGTTTTGGCATCGTTCAACATAGATAGTTGGAAGTGAATCAAGAGGTTGATTTCGTGCGAGATCAGTGAAGAGTTGCTCAGCCTCCATCCATTTTTTCTGCCGATACAAGCTCAAGGGTTCTTCCAGACTCTGCATTACCATTTTTTTGGCGGATTGAACGTCTGGACTGTCACTGTTGAATAACTCATAAATTGTCACTGGCTGCTTTCGACCTTTGACCATCACAGTATCAATTTTCCTGATCAATAAATTTTCCTTTTCATCTCCTAAAGCCTCAAAGGTTTGATCAGAGAAAAGCAAGGAAGCACCATAGTGTTTTGTCAGACTCTCAAGTCGTGAAGCGAGGTTGACAGCATCACCAAGTACGGTTGAATCCATCCTCTCCTCAAAGCCCAATGTCCCAAAAACCACAGGTCCAGTATGGATACCTATCCCAATTGAAATGGGGATCTGACCCTGCCTTTTACGTTTCTGGTTCATGGTGCCCAATACTTGAAGCATTCCCACTCCAGCATTCAAAGCATTCCTCGCATCGTTTGATGACTGTTCAGTCCTGTCAAAAATCGCCATCACAGCGTCTCCAATAAACTTGTCGACAAAACCGTGATTGACCATGATCGACATGTTCATCATCTTTAAATAGTCATTCAAAAAGTCCATCAATTCTTGTGGTGACAATGGTTCTGACAGATCAGTAAATGATCTGATGTCACTAAAAAGAATGGTCGCTTCATCACTCTCTGCAGTGCCGAAGCGAAGAGATTCCAATCCCTCCGGGGCAATACGTTCCAGAAAACCCTTGGGAACAAATTTTTCGAACAATCTAGTCAAACGATTTGCCGCTTCTGTTTCAGCTAGCTTCAGCTTGGTCGTTTTCAACTCTTGATAAGCTATCACTTGTTCATCAAAGGCCTGTTGAAGTTGGCGATTCAGCTCCCTTGATTGATCTTCAGCTTTCTTCATACGAAGTAAAACTTGAACCCGAGCGATCAGTTCGTCTGCAGCAAATGGTTTGGGTAAGTAGTCATCAGCAGCGAGTTGAACTAGTCCTTGGACTAGGTTCTGGACAGAAACTTGAGCAGTAAGAAAAAGAACCGGAATGGTTTTCCAAAGGGAATCAGCTTTGAGGATGCGAATGCACTCATCTCCGGAGATTTGAGGCATATTCCGATCAAGCAGAATTAAATCCGGAAGTTTGTTTGGGGATAATGTGCTAAGCCAACGAAGGGCATCGAGCCCATCTTCATGCTCAATCACCTGAAATGCCTCCGGGGCAGATTCAAGAACACGACGCACATGCCCTCGAATGCTGCGGGAGTCATCTACTATGACGATGGAAGAAGTCATGTTCTTCAGACTGTAGCTTAGTCAAAGCTCAACTAAGCTAGATCATCTTTAAGAATTGGTAGTCTACGCACTCTTTTCCCAGTTGCTGCAAAAACAGCATTTGCGACTGCAGGGCCTATAACTGGAGTACCAATCTCTCCAATTCGTCCTTGTTTAGCTTTACTTTCAATTAGTTGAACATTAATTGGTGGTGTGTCCTTCAATCTCATCATTTTGTAGTCATCAAAATTGCTCTCAACAATCTGACCATGCGGAGTTTTTGGATCTATATCTAATTGGTGAGTTTGGCCGTTCACATTCAATTCAATCATGTTTTCTCCTGTTTAACATACTCTTTAAGCCGACAAAGATTCGAACCCTAGAAGGGCGACGGGTGGGGACTACTCAAAAAAATCCTCTTCAGTTTTTGATTGATTTGTAAAGCGTGATTTCTTGTATTTGGGCTCTGGTAGTGATTTGGAATCTTTTAGTTTTTGGTTTGCCTCAATTGCTTTTTTGGTAGAGGAGTTTTTCTGGCTGTTACGGCGTTGACCTGGCACAAAAAGCTGTCTAAGTCTTTCTGCCTCAGAAGCCATTTGTACGCTAGCGACTGCGCTTTGTTCAACCATCGTGGCATTTTCTTGAGTCAGTTGATCCATGTCCATGATGGCTTTGTTGACCTGGTTGATACCATTTGCGTGTTCTGCTGAAGCGACTTCGATGCTCTCCATGACCTCAGAGAATTCGATCACAGCCTTGAGAATTGCTTGTAGGTTTTCACTGCTTTGCTGGTGTAAACCCTCTAAAGTTTCTTGAGATTCCGTACGCATTTCGCTCAGAGATTCATCACTATCTTTGACAAACTCCCTCCCCTGCTGGATGCTCTGCTTACTGGTTTCAATCAGATTGCCTATTTCAGCAGCTGCCCGAGCTGAGCGATGAGCTAACTTCCTTACTTCAGTAGCCACCACCGCAAATCCTTTTCCATGTTCACCTGCCCTTGCTGCTTCCACAGAGGCATTTAAAGCCAATAAATTTGTTTGGAAAGCGATTTCATTGATCAGGTTTATAATTCCTTCAATTTTTTGGGAATTACTGGAAATTGCTGTCATAGCTCCGACAACTCTCCCGTTGGTCTCTTGAAGTTGGGTGAGTGTACGCTCGTTGGAGGCAATTGCTTGCGTAACAGCGGCTAGTAAGTTGTCTCGTACTTGATCAGCAGTTTGACGTGTTCCTCTCATCAATTGTGCAGCCTTCTTGGACTCTTCTGCATTATTTTCCATGATGCTCGACATCTGTTCCATGGAGGCAGCTGTTTCCTCCAGTGACGAGCTCTGACGTAAAGTCCTCTCAGAAAGTTCTTGATTAGAATCAGCAATCTCACGGGAGTTTTTGTCGAGCGAGAGAACCATTTGGCCAACGGGCCTAGTGATAAAGAGATATACTGCTCCAAGTAAGGCTAGACTGGTACCAGTCAGCATTCCGAGAATTAACCAAACTGAGGTGGTTACCAATTCCTGTCGCTGGTTTTGCAACTCCAGGCGGCTCCAGATCAATCCTACGAAACCTGCTATTTCATCACTCGCTAGCCGAGCTGGTTGAAGCAGAACTAAATTCGCTTCACTCTGCTGTATTATTAACTGTCCGGTTTGCAAAGTGGACAGTTGATCCAATACTAATTGATTTAGTTGAGTTGAGGATTCTGATTTTCCGTACTCATAAATCTGTGAACCCTCCAAGTCATACGCTCGAAGTAGAACGAGATCATCCTTCGCTACGCTTAAAAAAGCTTTGATGCGCTTACTGATAATTCTTTCATCAGACAAGTGAAGTGCTGGTGCTAACTCAGTGGACATTAAATCGGATAGACCCTGATAACGTTGCAGAAAGCGTTGGTCTGCTCTATTCAATTCCATTCCGATCAGAACAACAGCCATCAATGTTAGTGCTAATCCCCCTCCAATCGTGATCAGCAGGAGTAATTTGCTGCCAACTGAGACTCTCATTTTTTACTCCACTGTGATGTCGATGACCTCTGAAACAACCGGAGGGTCATGTGGAATATGTGAGTAGTCTCCAAGGATCAGTTGAAGCGTATGTGTGCCAGGCTCCAAATCTACTTTCAATTCTGTCTGTCCCCCACTTAGGTGTATGTGATTTTCACTTTTGCTGGGTACAGCTTTGTTAGGATCGGGGGTTGGAGCATCAATGATTAGATGATGATGTCCAGTGTCAGGCCAGTCTACTAGTGCGGGTGCCAGACCCATTTGTGAACTAAGACCAAATTGGATTAGAACAGGACTTTTTACCTTGTCTCCATCCTTTATATTGATGAAGTAGATTTTAGTTCCCGGGACCGATGGAGAATCTCCTGAATGCACTACCGAAACTATCAACTGGGAAAGAAACACAATAAAAAGAAATTTGTTTGAAAGGCTGGTCAGTTGGAACATTTTAAAAACCTGTTTTTGTATGTCGTTGATTAATTTTGGAAATGTCTTGATGGTAGAACTTAGTGCTTGCGCGTTTTACTGTCAGCTATTCCCAAATACTGATGCTTCAGAAAAACATACCATTATTGCAAAATCTACTCAAACTTCCCCAGTTTTAATTTAAAAAATTAAAATTTTTTATTATAAAATTGGCGAAGATTTGACTTGTTGGCTCTTTAGAGAAAAAACATGATAGCATCCTGTCTAGAAGTCAAAGTAAGATTTTATTTCTGCTTTTGTCTGTCAATTAACTACCTAGTGCTTTGGAGAGAGTCAACGCAGGAAAAAATAAAAGTGAAGATTTTTCCGAATAAATAACATTTAAAATTAGTAATTTATAAAAAATAGCTCCTAAAATCTATTCTTAAGTTGATTAGTAGGTTTCTAATTTTTGTTGCAAACAACTGTATTCTCAAATGGAAAGGGGTCTATTTTCTAGAAAGGCATTAATAAAATTCGGTATAATATCGGACCAAAGTTAAAAAATAAAATAATCTTAAATCATATCAATGATTTGGAAAATCAGGATATCCAACATGACAGAATTAACTGTTAACAAAATCAAATATCAAGTGAAAGTTGAACTGGACACTCCTTTACTATGGTTCCTTAGAGATACACTTAATCTCACTGGAACAAAATACGGTTGCGGTATCCAGCAATGCGGCGCTTGTACGGTACTTATCAAGGATCGGACAGTAAGGTCGTGCGGTGTTACAATTGAAGAAGTGCTAGACGAAGAAATAACAACTATCGAAGGCTTGTCCAACAACAATAGTCATCCAGTTCAACAGGCTTGGATCGCAGAAGAAGTTCCACAATGCGGATATTGCCAGTCTGGTCAGATTTTAACAGCAGTATCTTTGTTAAATAGAAAATCCAATCCTACGGATGCAGATATCGATCGTGGTATGCTGAACCTGTGTCGATGCGGAACATATACTAGAGTACGCAAAGCAATTCATGTGGCGGCAGAAATGATGAGGGAGGCATAATGTCTAAACTTAACAGAAGAACATTTCTAAAATTATCGGGTTTAGCCGGAAGTGGACTATTAGTTGGTTGTACATTTTCCTCCCCAAAGATACTCAGCAGTCCTCGAGCTTTGGACAAAGACCTTGGACTCTGGGTACGAATCGGCACTGATAATAAAGTTACTCTAATTCTTCCAGCATCTGAGATGGGGCAGCATGCACACACGGGCCAAGCAATGCTACTTGCAGAAGAATTAGAAGCTGATTGGAAAACCATAAATGTTGTGACAGCACCATTCCATCCAGAATTCATAAATTCACAGGCAGATCCACGAGGTATTCAGGTTACCGGTGGTAGTAGCAGTATCAGTTTTTTTTGGGAGAAAATTAGGCTAGTTGGTGCTAGCTCCAGAGAAATGTTGAAAATAGCTGCTTCGCAAAAATGGGGAGTACCGATTTCTGAATGTAGAGCAGAGGATGGAAAAGTATTGCACAGTGGAAGCAATCGGGTCCTAAGCTATGGTGAATTAGTCTCGGCAGCAGCAGTAATCGCCCCTCCAGATAATCCTAAACTGAAAAGCCGCGATCAATTTAAATTAATCGGAAAACCTATTCCAAAACTCTATACACGTGCCAAAACGGATGGTTCGGCAAAATTTGGAATTGATGTACGTATTCCAAATATGAAATTTGCAACGGTCAAGCAATCCCCTGTATTTGGAGGAGAACTAGCTAAATATGACAGCAAAGCTGCTTTAGCAATCAAAGGTGTTGAAGCAGTAATACAAATTCCGCATGGTGTTGCAGTTGTAGCTGATTCTACTTGGCATGCTATGCAAGGGCTTGAGGCCTTAGAACCAAAATTTAACGGCGGTAGAACAGTAGGCTTGGATAGTCAAACAATTTACGAAACACTAAGGAAGGCAGCGAATAACGATATTACGACAAGCGAAATGAAGGACAGTGACGTTGTTGAGGCAGAATACGAGATTCCTTATCTCCATCATGCAGCTATGGAGCCGATAAACTGTACGGCATTCGTTACCGAAAATTTCTGTGAAATGTGGGCACCAACTCAAAATCAACATGCTTGTATGGAAGTTGCCAAAAAAGTTACCGAACTGCCAGAAGAAAAAATCAAAATTAATAGCATGATGATGGGAGGAAGCTTTGGCAGAAGACTTATGGATGATTATGTTGAACAAGCGCTGCTTGTTTCAAAATCCTTAAAGAAACCGGTGCAGGTTGTTTGGAGTCGTGAGGAAGACACTAGACATGGATTTTACCGTCCTGCTAGTGTAAGTAAATTTCGGGTTGAAGTTGATTCAGAAGGTATCCCAAACAAATGGGAAAATCAGGTATCCCAAGAAAATTTAGCTGCCTCTGAATTCTTTTTTGGTCCAACGTTTGGAGAACTGAACTTTGATCCTATGACAATTCCAGGAAGAGTTCATGACTACCCGATAATACCAAAACATTTTTACAAAGTGGTTGGGGTGGATGTTGGCCATTACCCCGTTCAACTCGGTGTGCCAGTAGGGCCTTGGCGAGCTCCACCAAACAGTATCAATGTCTTCTATACAGAGAGTATAATGGATGAGCTCGCTCATGCTGCAGGGGTTGATCCTCTTGAATATAGGTTAAGGTTTTTGCAAGAGAGTCCGCGGCACAAAACAATCTTAGAACAGGTTGCGAAACAAGCGAATTGGGGAACAAAATTGCCAAAAGGACAGGGGCGTGGTATTGCAATAAATGATTGGTTTCCTCTTGAGGGAGTCACTACAGTTGTGGCACAGGTTGCGGAGGTGTCAATCAATACTCGAGGTCGAGTAAAGATCAACCGTGTAGACTGCGTTATAGATTGTGGTTTAGTAGTGAATCCAGATAGTGTTGTTGCTCAAATTGAGGGAAGCATCATTATGGGAATGTCAGCAACACTATTTGAGCAAATTACCTTTGATGATGGTCAGGTTGTTCAAGGTAATTTTGACGACTATAAAATCGCTCGAATGAGAGATACTCCTGAGATAAATGTCACAATTGTGGAAAGCAATAGACCACCAAGTGGATCAGGAGAACCAGCTACTTCACCAATAGTACCTGCAATCACAAATGCAATTTTTGCTGCCACAGGAAAACGAATTCGTAAGTTGCCGATTGGGAAGCGGAAGCTTGTTTGAGTTCAACATGTTTGCAAGCTAATAGAAATTTGGATTTTAAATTTCCCAATTAATTTTACTTAGGCAGGCTCGTTGATTGGATTTAGCCCTCTATTATCTTTCACGTGGCGTTTTAAGAAATTAGTTAAATTTGCTCATTGAAAGCACCACGCTGGCGCAACAATTCCCGATAGAGCTTAGGATGCTTTTCGAAGGGTTCCCTGCCATGTGCCCAGAAGTGATTGTTGATCAGTAGGATGTGACCGGTAGGTAGTGGGATGGAAAGTGTTTTTGGAGAATTTTCCATTGATTGAGACATTTCCCTTAGAAAAAGGGCTTGCTCGATAGTATGTGGATAGGCGAACTGGTCGATAAAACAGAGACAAGGCCGACCATTTCGCTGATAAAATGTCTGACGCTTTACAGAAACTGAAATATTTTTGCTGGGTGGAGATTTATATTCCATGGGAGTGTGTCCCAGAGGATGATCTGCAAAAATTTCCATTTCCTCCCAATCGTCTAAGTGGAGCAGTCTGCTCTCCCCACCAACCGCGTTTTCCTCCTTGAGCTTCAGCATCAAGACCCAGTCAGTCATCTCGTCTACATAAGTCCCATCTGTGTGCAAGGTGAAGAGACGATAAGCCTGCCGAAGGTAGGAGTCACTGTTATCCGTATCTTTCACATCAAAGCAAGCGTAGTACTTGCCACTCATTGAATCAAAATTAGGTTGCCCAAGTAGATGGCTCACTCCCGTGGAGACCTTGATCAAATCATTTTTGTTCAGTTTGGGTGAAGTGCTGATTTCCAAAGCTCCCGTCGCTCGGTCATGTAAAGTCTCCATCAGGATTTGCTTTAATGAGCCACTACATTCTTCGTTCAGCGTATGAGCCAGTACTAACCTTTGGTAGGGAACATACTCCAATTCCTGAACACTGATTTCCCTTGTGGCGGCCAAAAAGTTATTGAGAATGCCCACAGGAAGCTGAAGCTTTTGCAATCTCGGATTGAGAGAGTGAGAACGCGGTTTTAATTCTGCTTTTGGGTAACTGGAAAAGCTGCGCATGTTGGGATAGAAGATTGAGTGCACTTTTTTGGTCAGTGCTGAGCGGGAGCCTTATTGCATCGGTTGCTATGGAAAATAATAGCCAGCACGGCAATCGCTCCCAAAAGATTAAATAGTAAATTGAGAGGCCAGAACGATAGCCCAGCCCCAATGATTAAGACAGGCCAATACCAAATTACCATCGGTCCTTCCACGTACCGTGCAATCATTGCATTTGTAGCATAGATCCCGAACAAAGCAAAAAAACCAATCTGGCAAATTTCTAAGGCAGTACCGTTAACGAGAGGAGTGTAGGCGAAAAGTAAGGGAACGACATACAGCCCTTTGGCAGCTTTCCAAGCCTGGAACCCTGTTGCCATGGGTGGGGACTTTGCAATTCCAGCTGCAGTAAAGGCGGCCAGACAAACTGGTGGAGTCACGTTACTGTCTTGGCTCAACCAGAAAATGATAAGGTGAGCAACGAGCAAAAAGCCTGTCAGTGCCTCAGTGTCCACGAGCATTGGGCGCATTGTCATGGCCACTTCAAAAGGGACGGCTGACATTAAACTGGAGGCCTCCTCAATTGTCATTCCCGTTGCTACTTTCGCAACAAGAGGACTCTCAACGAGCATAAAAAGTGCGGCTTGCATCGGATCAGCAAGGCCGTTAACCAACTTTTCAGTAATAATGGTATCTGCCAAAATTCCTGCTAAAGCAGGTGCACAGAGAATCGCAAGAATAATATACGAAGCGGTTACTGGTAGGCCCATTCCTAAAACCAGGGATGCCAACCCAATTAAGACTATCGCCAAGACAATGGAGCCTTGAGACCACTGAGCGATCATCAGTGAGAATCCATTGCCAATCCCGCTTGTGACAATCGCATTGTTGATTACCCCAATCGCCACCAACAAAATGGCGGTCAAAATTCCTCCACGCATGCCAGCCAAACAAGCTTCAACAATCCGTTTGAGATTCATGACATTGGCTTGCAGTTCCTCGATTCCCATCAATCTCCCAATCAGCCAAGCTACCCAGGAAACTCCGATCAAGACCGCAATGGAAGCCGACGCTGCGTAGCTTGGAGTGACCCCTGCCATGAGAAAATAAATCATCACAGTCAATGGAATAATAAACGTGAGTGCTCCTGCCAAGATTTTGGCTCGGCTGACCCTCATATCTATCCCCTCCCCAACACGGTATTTCACCGCTTCAATACGAACGGCAGAAGCGACTGACAGAAAGTAGATAACAGCTGGCATAATTGATACAGAAACAATTGTCGAATATGGAATTGCTGTGTAGCTCGCCATGACAAAGGCGCCAGCACCCATGATTGGTGGCATCAGCTGCCCTCCTGTGGATGCTGCTGCTTCAACCCCACCAGCGAAGCGTCCCCGAAAACCACTGGATTTCATGAGTGGTATGGTGATTACACCAGTAGAAGCTGTATTGGCCACAGCAGATCCACTGATGGTTCCAGTCAAAGCTGAGGATAAAACTGCTACAAAAGCAGATCCACCACGGATCCTACCCGCCACCACTTTTGAGACCTCAATCACAAAATCGCTGGCCCCGGAAATCACCAGAAAGCCGCCGAAGATCATGAATAAAGTGATGTTGGAAGAAGAAATGTTGGCGAGGATTCCGAAGAGGCCTTCATCATTATAAACCGTGCGGAACAACACGTCATCAAGCGGTAGACTGGCTGCTCGGAACACCCCAGGTAAGTATTCACCTAAAATCAGGATATAGGAAAGAGCTAGGATTATGAGTACCGGAATCACCCAACCAGATACTCTTCTTGAAAAATCAATAGTTGCTACAATCAACACAAACCCAGCAGTCCAATCAAACACATTGAACTGCCAGGCTTGTCCGGTAAGTGCTAAAGTATCTTCATAAATGCGGGATTCGGATGCAGCAACCCAGCATGCTGCCCAGGCGGCAACAAGTCCATAGACAAGGTCAAATAGGATACTTTGCCGACCAAAAAGACGGGCTGGAAAGATGACGGAGGCGAGAATGGCAAAACCAGCGAAATGAATAGTGTTTTGCCAAAGAGGAGATTCATTAATCAGCAGATTTGTGGCCACATGCCAGATAGCAAAACCGACAGCAAAGATGGCAAATGACCATTGAATTGTTGTTTTGTTATGTGAGTGGAGAGTTAGCCACTCATCCCTTGATTGGTATTCTGTCGCATCATTGTTTAGTGACGGAAACATAAAGTGGTTCAATAAGATGAGGCCAGAGGAAATCCGACCCCATCACGAGTCTTATTTCGAAACTAAATGTGATGGAATAGCCAAACCCATTTCTTTGTAATATTTAGTAGCTCCAGGATGAAGAGGAACCGGTAAACCTGCCATCGCCTTTTCAACTGCCATGACTTTGGTCGCGGGGTGAATGGCTTGTAGGAATGGCAAGTTTTCGTACATCGTTTTTGTCAGTAAATAGACGTGATTCTCATCGACACTAGCGTTTACACCTAGAAAATTTGGCTGCGCGATTGTGTTGATATCCTTGTCCTGTCCTGGATAAGTACCAGCTTTAATTACGTATGGCGTCCACAGCAATCTGCCACCATCCATCTTTTTTGCCTCAGCAGAGGTGACATCAAGTATCGTGAATTTTCCACTATTGGCTGCCATCAGTTTTGTAATAGCACCTGTAGGGGGGCCTGATGGAATACCCGCAGTCACAATCTGTCCATTGGCAAGCGCATCAGCAGTAGGTCCATACCCTGCGTAGACAAGGTCATAGTCACTACCTATGTCTATGCCTAATCCGGACAACAAAACTTTATTAGAGCCCAATGTTCCAGAATTTTGCTTGCCCATGCCAGCAGATTGCCCTTTGAGACCCATCAAATCAGAAACCGTCCCAGATTTTACCTTTTCGTTAGCAACCAGAAACTGCTCAACATTTTGCCAAAGCATAGTTACTGAACGCAGATTTTTTTTGAGGTTCTGAAATGGGGCCAGTACCTGTTGCTGCATAAGAACCATACAAACCCTGCAATATCGCAAAATCAGCTGTCCCTGCACCAAGAGCCTGAACATTTGCCCCAGAGCCTGCTGAGTTCACGGCAGTGAGACTAAATTTTTGCTTTGGTAAGAGTTTAACCTTTGTCAAAGTAGCGATAGCAGTCCCCACAGGATGGTACGTTCCACCAGTAGAAGCCGTGTTCAACACATAGTCCTTGTCGGCAGCCCAAGCCTGATAAGGTAGCGACAGTAGAAGAATCGTGGCAAAAAGTGGAAGCGTTTGACGTATGAATTTACTCATTTTCATAGGACCCTTTGGATTAAGTTAAAAACTTAGATCACTCTGCTTCTTCAAAGCAAAGGAAAATCTCAAAGTTTGAAAGGAAGGAAGAAGTCTTTTGCACAAGCAGATCATCGGCTTGTGAAAGATTCGGGGCAACACAACTTTCAGGATCATTTTGATAGCTGAAACCTGACACATGTGGGTTAGGGAGAATTTAAGAAAATTCCGGATTTAGTTATTAGACAAACTCAATCAGGTATTTTCTAATTTTTTCAAAACACACAATTATTTTCGTTAAATTTT
>JACLAC010006840.1_pt1 | contig 55106 bp, 47 predicted proteins | sample 8027881 | NCBI WGS metagenome assembly JACLAC01 (sample SAMN15725517, study PRJNA655200) | protist metagenome | isolation source: fluorescence activated cell sorting (FACS) single amplified genomes of... | place: Spain: Blaines Bay Microbial Observatory, Mediterranean Sea | collected 2016-01-19 | reverse complement strand
CCAGTATCTTCAATGTCTTCCGACAACCTAGGGGTTGCTAACCAAGCTATGTCAGGTCAACAATTGACTCAAAGTTTGAAACAAGTCTCTAGAATTAATGGGCAACAACGGGCACCTTACTCTAGCTCTGATCCGGCACCAATTGTGATTACCACTGGTGTACAGGAAAACGGATTAGCACTAAATCGGGTTCTCTAAACTGTACGTTCGGTTCCTGATTTCGGCACTTCTCACCTTTCATACTGTTTGCTTCTACCAATTCAACGAGATTTCCTTATCTCGATCGTCGTAAATATGGAAATCTTCCAGGTGGAGATCAACATTGTTCTGTAATCGAAGTCGTATATCCAGATTATGTTCTAATCTTTTGACACGTGAGTCATTTCTCAATTTGTTGATAATTTGGTCATTTGCTATAACCTTTAGCTTACGACGGCGTGTGCGCTGATAAGCTGATTTAACACTCCGAAGTAAATTAACCAAAATTGTATCAGTGGCCAAGATTGTTCCGCGCCCTTCACAGTAAGGGCATTTGTCTGTCATCAGACTAGCTAAGCTTGGTCTCATGCGTTGGCGTGTCATTTCGACCAAACCTAGTTCTGATATATGAAGAATGTTGGTTCGTGCTCGATCCTTCTGGATTTCCTTCTGGAATTTTCGATAGACCATTTGTCTATGTTGCCGCCAATCCATATCAATGAAATCAATCACTATAATTCCACCTAAATCTCGCAACCTCATTTGTCGAACGATCTCTTCAACAGCTTCTAGGTTAGTATTGAGGATGGTATTCATCGCGTCGTCTTCACCGACATACTTGCCTGTGTTGACATCAACCGAAACCAAAGCTTCGGTTTCTTGAATCACTAAGTAGCCACCACTTTTGAGCCATACTTTTTCCTGCATCGCTTTGCGAAGTTCTTTCTCTATACCATAGGCTTCGAAAACCGAAATCGGTGAATCGTAAAACTTGACCTTCTGTTGAAGTTCTGGCAATGCAGAAGACAGATAGTCCATTGTTTTGTCATATAACGTCTTTGAATCAATGACTAGTTTTGAGACATTATCGCCAAAAAAATCGCGAATAATGCGACCTACGAAACCATGGTCAATGTGAACTGCCGCCGGTGCTTTCACTTTTTCTGCATTTTCGCAGATTGCCAACCACTCTTTTTTTAGATGCTGAACTTCGTTGAATAATTCTTCACGGGAACGACCTTCAGCTACAGTTCTGATGATTAACCCACCGTCAAATTCAGCGTGTAGTTCTCTCGCGATGGTTTTCAGCCGGTTTCGCTCCTCTACTGATGGAATACGTCTCGACACACCAATATGGGAGGCGTTTGGAACGAAGACAACATATCGACCAGGTAAAGAGACAGCCGTGGTTATCCGAGATCCTTTATGAGCAATTGCTTCTTTGATGACTTGAACCAAAATATTCTTTCCAGTAGACAAAACATCGCCAATCGCAACATGCCTACGCCGTGGACGCCCCCTATTCTGTTTTGATTTGGGTGCAGGCGGTGGGTCAGTGGTTCCCTTATTCAAATAAATTTTATCTGAGTCATCACTATTGTTATCTTCAGAGTCTTCCTCAAAGTCATGATGCAGGTCAGAAGCATGCAAAAAAGCATGTTTCTCAAGGCCAATTTCGACAAAGGCAATTTGCATTCCGGGTAGAACATTGCGAACTGACCCCTTATATACATTGCCTAAAACTAGCTCTTGGTTGTGTCGCTCTATATGAATTTCATTTAGAACACCATCCTCCAAAATTGCACATCGAATTTCATACTCATCATCAGCAATAATGATTTCTTTTTCCATTTTAGCCTCCAGTTGCTTCTTGGAGACAACGAGTAGTCAATCGGTTATCTACATCGGTCTGACGAACACATTAATTTCTGATCCATTTTGTTTGAACTGATAAGTCTCGTTAGCTGTTTCCGCGAGGTGTCATGGTCGCAATAGGTATAATCAGCTCCCCTGGCGATATACCACCATGTTGAAATCCACCTCGAAACTGCCTTGTATATTCATTGTACTGATTCGGATATACAAAGTAGTAATCTTCTTTTGCAATAATATAGTTTTTCCCCAAATTTCCTGTCGGCAATTTGTACTGTTTTGGGTCATCAATATAGAGACTTTGACTACGATCACACCCTAGGTTATTGCCAACTTTGAAGCGTAAACTAGTCGATGTTTCCCGATTACCAAACGCACGTGCCGGCCGGTTACAGAGAACAGAACCATGGTCAGACGTTAGTATCACGACAGCGTCCTGCTTTGCAATAATCTTCAGGATTTCAAACAACGCGGAATGCGAAAACCACGATTTGACCAATGAGCAAAAAGCAGATTGGTCAGGCGCAATTTGCTGTAACAAGTCTGATTCAGAACGTTGATGTGTTAAAATATCGATAAAATTCACTACTAGTGCAGACAGTGTAATCTGATCAAAAGTAGTGGCTTTTCGAATAAACTCGTTGCCACCTTTGGCATCAAAAATTTTGAAATATCTTAATCCAGGTTTAAGTTGAAGTCCTTCCTCTTGGATTTTCCACTGTAAGAGTTGTCGCTCATAACGATTGGTACTGGTCTCGCCATCAGCCCCCTCTTGCCAAAATTCAGGGAAACGATCCGCCAATTGGGAAGGGAAAAGCCCACTAAACAGTGCATTTCTCGAGTAGAGTGTAGCACTTGGTAAAATTGAATAATAGCAGTTAAGGTCAATGTAAAAGTAGGGTTGAAGCAAGGATTCAATAGTCAACCAATGATCCAAGCGTAAGCAGTCGACGACGATAAAGTGAACAGGTTTTTCCTCTCTTAAGTAAGGAAGAACATAATGGTCTAAGACATCGACTGATAATAACGGCCCATCTTTTCCTTTTAACCACTTCGGGTAATTGTTTTCTACGTAGTCAGAAAATTTGGTGTTAATCTCTTTTTTGAGAGCCTGATGGGTCTCTTCTAATCCGGTTCTGCTAAGAGGATCGAACTCGAGATCCCAAGTAGTGATTTTTTGGTAAACCTTTACCCACTCTTTCCAATCAGGCTGATTGTTAATTAAATTATGAATATCATTGAAATCATCGGTATAAGACTGAGGGATTTGTTCTTCAATAATTTTCGTACGATGTAAGATTCGCTTTAGCGTTGAGGCAATCTGTACTCCGCCAATCGGCTTAATAAGGAAGTCAGCCACGCGCTTTGATAAAGCCTCATCAACTAATGGTTCATCTTGGATTTGCGTCAACATAATGACGGGAATTGTAGTGTCAATTTGTCTCAATCGGTCAAGCGTAGAAATACCATCTAAGCCGGGCATCATCTGGTCCAAGATGACCGCATCGTAGTGGTATTGGTCAAGCAAAGTAAGAGCATCAGAACCATTTGTTACGGGGGTGACTTGAAAAGATTTCTCTCTGAGATAGAGAATATGTGGCTCGAGAACGTCAATCTCATCATCAACCCATAAGATGTTATGAATTGGCGCTGAAGTACTATGGTTAATATTTCTAATGTTGTCCACTTTCATTTCGATTGGGCAATTCACCTAGGGAATGAGTGTTATTTCGACTGAGAAACTGGAATCTGGATTTCAAAAGTGGTACCACTGGTACTGGTATGTAATAAACGAATTCGACCATTATGATACTCTTCAATTATTCGCTTTGCTAATGTAAGACCCAGTCCCCAGCCATGGTTTTTAGTCGTCATACCAGGGTTAAAGATTTTCCGTCGATCCTTACGCCCAATACCTTTACCATTATCGCTGTATAAGATATTAATAAGACGCTTTGTTGAATCATACGCCAGTCTTAGATTTATCTGACCTACCGTTTTATCCATTGCGTCAATGGAATTCCGGATCAGATTCTCAAAGACCCACTGTAGTAATTCCGAATTGGCTTTAATTTGTGGTAATCCTCCATAGTCAACATTTAGGTTAACTTCCCTGCTTTTTGGCAGACGGGCCCTAAAGTAGGTAACGACCTCGCTGACTACCCAGTTGACATCAACCCATTCTTTCTGAGGGAGTGAACCTATCTTACTAAATCGACGGGCGATCTGCTGTAAACGATTGAGGTCCTTCTGCATATTTTTATAAGTTCTACCCAGAAGTGGATCTGATTTATTACCTTCACGGTCAATAATAAAGTCGACCCAACCGATCAATGAAGAAATAGGAGTTCCTAGTTGGTGTGCCGTTTCTTTTGCGAGCCCCGTCCAAATTGCAGATTGCTCATATGTTTTAATTCTGCGATAAGATATAAATCCAACCAGAGAAAAGGTCAAAAACACCGTAACCAAAACGACTGGCATAACCATTAGACCATAATATGGCTTTTTTTCGTAGTAAAAATAGCCTTTTTGCCAATTCGGCGTTGTTTGCAAGGGAATAACATGGTTCTGTGCAGTCGCGCTACGAACCAACATCTTAGCTTGGGACAGCTGATCTTCTGACGAACTGGCGGAAGTTACTAATCCCTCCCAACGTTGCCATTTCTTCGGCTTATTGTTTGCATCAGTAAAAACGAAGGGGATCTGCTCAATTGCCGCAGAATCCGACACACCGTGATACAAGTAACCGTAGATTTCCCGATCTTCCACAAGATACCGTATCGAACGGCGAATACCTTTCCGTCGCATACGCTCCACTGTATACTCAATTAGGAGCAGTTCCTCTGAATTGAGTATAATCGGAGGCTCAGCTTGTAACTTTCGTTCAATTTCTGGATCTATTCCCTTAGCAATAACCACTTTTTGCTCTTCAGCATCGGTAATAACGAAGGATAAACGACCCACCTGAGTTGATTGCTTCACAATCTGGTTAAGTCTGCTTTGCAATCCACTGTCACTAAGTTCTGGTATTTCTGCGGCCAAACTAGCCAGAGACTCTACTTGTGCCTCTAAATCTTGGTTGAGTTTCAGTACTTGTCTAGTGTAGTAGAAGAATGCTAAGAGTAGTATTAATACACCTAATAGGAAGTAAGTAACCAAGAAGCGAACGGCTGCGGAGGTCTGTTTTTTTATGGAGAACACGTCGATCTAAACAAAATTTATTAGTTCAACCATACAATCCTTGTGTGAATTATAACCAAAACGGTAGAGCTAAAGCAAACCCACAGTAGGAGTTGACGTTACGCGCAAAATAATTTCCAATAAAATTTCGATAGCATAATAAAGATCGGAAGTTTTCAGATGTTCATCATCAGAGTGAATATTGGTAATTGGAGTTCCTGTAATCAGGGGAAAAAAGCCAAAAACTGGAATTCCCATTAGTCTTAGAACTCGACTGTCCGAATAGCCTGGGGTTATATGCGGAATCACATTAAACTGAGGGCAGATAGACTTTATTGTCGTGCGTATGCAATGGTACAGTGAATGGTGAATCGGAGATGACGTGCTAGGAGAACAGTGTTGTAGTATCCATCGGATACCTTGCAAGCGTAGCCGGTTTTGCAAGTTTTGGTGGGTTTCTTCAATGGATCGTATATTGTCTGGTAAAAATCTGAAGTCGAGAGATAATGAGTCTTGGCCAGAATGAATAGTTGCCTGATGGAAAAATAATTGTGTGAGATCCAACTGCTGAGGAGAGTTCCTCTGTTGCCAAGATAGTATTGCTGTCAGTAACCTAGGACTGAATTGAGTAAATAATGGTGGGAGCAGTATCTTTACTAAGTGATGAGATACTGCGGATAACGGCTGAGAAAGATGAATTACTTTATCTCTTTTCTTTGGCTCAATTTTCTTAATTTTATCTTGTTCAGTAGTGAAAAATAAAGAATGGCCTTTTTCACCAACCTGACAGGTTAAAAAACTCTTCTGGCCAAATTGGATAGGATAACCACCCCCTTCGTTCAAAGCACAACTTATATACTTTTTAGTAGATAGACGTTCAATCACCCATCGAAGACTATCGCCTGTACCTAATTCTTCATCAGTTGTGACCAAAAAAATAATGCTCGTCTTTAGTCTTTTTCGATACTCTTGCAACCACCTTAGAATAGTCAACCAAACAACCACTAAACCTTTACAATCGACAGCGCCACGGCCCCAAATTGCACCTTGAGCCAAATACCCACCAAAAGGTGGGTATTGCCAATGACTAGCGTTACTGACTGGTGCTACATCTAAATGGCTTAACAACAACAATGTTTCTTTTGATTGTCCATCAAGTTTAATAACCAGTAATGGCCGGCTAGTGGAGGGATACATAATTTGAGATGTTAACCCCATTTGCCTGGCAGTTTTATCTAAATAAGAAACGGCCTCATGATAGACAGTTGAGCTGTCCCCCACTGTTCTAAAACGGAGCAAGGATGATAGGACATCGACAGCCTGCCGCTGATATCTATCACTAATTCTCTTGACTGACAGCACTGTTTCCAGTCCGACCAAATCCCAATAAACGTGAAGAATTAATGACGACAAACGCAGACGAAATATTATGAACTACTGCAGCCATGATAGGATTAAGCCATCCACTACCTGCTAGTGCGATACCAACGATATTCATGCCAACAGCAAAAAGAATAATGTTTTGCTTGATTAAACGAAGTGATTTTCGACTTAAACCAATAACATGATTCAACAAACGTAAATCATTTCCCATCAGCACAATACCAGCTGATTCTATTGCAACATCAGTACCAATAGCTCCCATGGCAACACCAACCTCAGCTACCATTAGAGCTGGGGCATCGTTAACACCATCACCAATCATTGCCACTTTCTGATTCTCGGATTGCAACTGACGAATATAGTCTAATTTTTCCTCTGGTAAAAGTTGTGCGCGTACTGAATCTGAATCGATGCCAACTTCTTCTGCAATTGTATTAGCTGTAGTCTGGTTATCCCCGGTCAACATCACAATGTTTTGAATCCCGCTCTGACGAAGACTGGTAACCATCTCCTTAGCTTCTGTTCTCAGCGTGTCAGCAACTGCGACACCTCCCAAAATGAGCTCATTCTTAGCAACCAATAACGCTGTCCGACCAGCTGATTCTTGCTGAGACAAGAACTTGTCAGCCAAAGGATGAGATTGAATACCTTCTTGAGCCAGTAGTCGCCAATTTCCCACCCATACGTCGTCTCCTGATTCTAATTTCACTTTGATTCCAAGGCCAAATATTATTTCAAATTCAGTTACGGGAAGTGGTTGGCTGTTATTACCTTCAGCCTGATACTCAGCCCCCGCTTGCCGACTAAAACTTGTAATTGCCTGAGCTATCGGGTGCTCAGAACGCATTTCAGCTGACAGTGCAAGCTGTAAGACCTCTTCTTCACTGACTAGACCAAATGTTTCTAAAGCTACAACAGCCGGTTGCCCTTTTGTCAATGTACCTGTTTTGTCCAGACAGACGGTATCGACTTGACCTACCGCCTCAACCATGGTGCCGCCTTTAATCAAAATGCCTTTTTTTGCAGCATTACCCACACTAGCTACAACGGCGGTTGGTGTGGCCAAAACTAACGCACAGGGACAAGCAATTAACAAAACTGCGGTCACATTGGTGACATTACCATCAGTCAAAAACCAGACGATGGTAGCAATGGCCAGAATTAGCGGAGTGAAATAACGGGCAAATTCGTCAGCCACTCTTTGGGTTTCTCCCTTGTTTTGTTGAGCTTGAAAGACCACTTGGATGATACGACCAATTGTTGTGTTGCGACCAATTTTAGTGACTTTTACCTCGATAGCACCGTCACGGTTAATAGTTCCAGCAAAAACTAAGTCGGCAGAACTCTTATCAACCGGCAAGGATTCACCTGTTAAGCTAGATTCATCAATGGCAGCTTCACCAGATAGTATCTCACCATCGACGGGGATACGCTCACCAGCCTTTACCAAAATCCGATCAGAAAGTTTGACTTTTTTAAGTGGAACTTGTACCCAATCGTTATTTCCATCAGCTGTTGACTGACACCAAGCAGTTTCTGGAACTAACTTGATGAGAGACTGAACTGCATTACGTGTCTTAGCTAGCGTTAAATCTTCCAAAAATTCACCGCTAATCATAATGAAAGCGGCAATAGCACCAGCCAGATATTCCTCTGTGAGTGCAGAGGCAACAAGAGCTATTACAACCAACAAACCTGCAGTAATTTGTCGCTTTCCAATCATGGAAACTAGTGTTGTATAGGTAATCATACTTCCTCCAAGCAACATAGGAATCAAGGCTAAATCTAATTGAAACCATTTTCTTACTGAGCGTCCTGACCCATCCTCATCTTGGCCATGATGAAGAAGATCCGCTTGGATTAGGGACCAATTCTGAACTATCGACAAAATAATGAAGATTAGTAGAAATAGGGGAGGAATAAATTTACTAACAGTTTGGAATAGTGTCTTTGGCTTATTCTGGTTATCAAGAATTCCGTGTCCGCCTTCGTGCATTGAGCGATCTCCTCAAATTAAAAAAGACCATACTTCCAAGTAACAAACCCTAAAATCAACAAGGTGACAATGATAGCCGAAACGATTTTGGTTGTTCGGTCATCATGGTCGTGATCGTGATCGTGGTCGTGATCGTGATCGTGATCGTGGATCATTCTACTTCCTCTGTCTACGCGTCAGTTTAGTGGTTTGACTTATCTACCGAATAAATTTAGTTAACGCATCCTTGAAATTAGCCAATGCCTCTTTTTGATCTCCGTCATTAATTGCATCTGTGATGCAATGCTCTAGATGATCCTCAAGGATTAGTTTTCCTGTTCTCCGCAAAGCAGACTCAACTGCAGCTAACTGAATTAAAATTTCTGAGCAATCACGCCCACTTATGACCATTTCTTTAATGCTACGGACATGACCTTCGACTCGTGCTAGCCGGTTAATAACGCCTTTAGTCTGTGTGTGTGTGTGTTTGTTTGCCAAAATTCCCAACCCCCAGGTGGGGATGCCGGTTAAAGGTTAATATAACTGAAAACTACTTACTCTGCAACCAATAAATAATTGCCTCGATGATACCTTCTTCAAACTATCGTTGAGGCGAAAACTAACGATAGTTTGAAGGGATTAGGTTTACGTCATTGGTGGTATGATTTTAATCCACCACATCACTGTAGTTATACTTTTAGTGATAAATATGATCTACTTCGACCAAATAATGTTGATTGACACCTCACTAGCTCTTACTATCAATCCTGTTCAGATTGAATTTCTATTCGTTTAAGATAGAAACTGTAAAACAGCGGGTGCCTTTCAGAAACACCTAATTGCGAGGTCATCTTAATTCGGTTAGGCTCGCTCGTAATTCAACAGAAGATTTCCGACATACCATTACCCAAAAGACTATGGTTTCGACCTAATTGTGCTGGTAGATAATCTCACCGGCGACCACAGTGAGTAAAGTTTGTGCGTTGGGTTGCGCTATTTGTCTTAAAATATCATCAATTGTTTCAATCGTAGTTGATGGCAAACTGATAGCAACTAAATCCGCTTGCCACCCCTTCTTTAATCGTCCAACTTTTGACCATCCCAAGGATTTAGCACCATTGATTGTTAGCATATCAAGGATAGATTCACCTGATAAGTAATTAGCCCCAAATCCTAACAGCCTACGGAGTTCATCTCGCATATCCAGGGACCAATTACTAGCTAAGCTGTCAGTTCCAATTGCAATGCTAATGCCTGCTCTAATCAGCTGTTCCAGAGGGTAATTAGTATGAAAAAAGTATTGGTGGCTTCCCGGGCAGAACACAACACTCGAACCTGTTTGGGCTATGTAACTAATATCCTCGTCTGAAAGATAGTTACAATGTACCAGCTGAGGTCCCATCTTTAAAATCCCCAACTGATCTAAATAACTAATTGGTGTTACTTTCGGTGGCTGCCAAGCATGATAAGGAATACCAAGCTTTTCCAGCAGGTGAGCAAAATCTCCTCTCCCTGTTTTCAGAAACTCTATTTCAGCCTGAGTCTCTGAAATATGTGTCGATAAATGAAACCCATATTTTTGGGCAACATCCAAGCTATGCCTATAACGATAAGGACTCGTTGAGTAAGGAGCGTGCGGAGAAATAGCTGGTTGGTACAGTTTTGTAGCTGGTGAAGATTGATTAATCAAATTTTCTAATCGATCTATGTACGTTGTTTCTAATTTCGTATTAAACCCGAGTGTTTCGTAAAAAACAGTCGTTCGCAAAGGCGTAGATTTGAAAGCTTGCAAACCGTACAAAGATTGATGAATATTACCAATTGTTGTGGTTCCAGATTTCCAACTCATTTTTAAACCGTCTTGAATTGATTTCAATATCCAACTAGACGATTCTTGCTTTTTGGAAGTTGCGACTTGCCAAATCCAGTCAACAAATTTTTTTTTACGTTGAACAATATTTCTTAAATTGGTTAATTCTAAGTGAGTATGAGCATTAACCCAGCCTGGTAAAACAACTGCATTCCCAAAGTCTAAAATGTTATTTGTAGGACCATTCGCCGATATTTTCTCCCAAGTGTCAACTTGCTTCACTTCGGATTGGCTAAAAAAAACCGCACCGTTTTTGATAACGGTGCGGCTATCTGGAACAACCAGCTTGGCCTTAATAATCATCAGACGAACTATTCATTATCGTCGCTTTCTCCTGCTCCGGGCGTAATTTTTTCTTCATCGGAAGTTGGAGGAGGAGAATCATCTTTTAGTTCATCTGCGGGCTTGAATAGTTGATTGTATTTGTATTTGTAGATCGAGAATAGCTGCTCCTGGTCGGACCGCTTAACCCAATGCTTGCCGTCAACTTCAGTTGCAGCCAACAGAATACGCTTGGAGCCATCATTCAACGTCACTGTAATTTTTTCTTTTGCTTCAAATGAACTATCTGAATCATCAGAAACGAAATCATCAGTCTCAAATTTACTGATATTATCGAGGATGGTATCCAGTGTGTTTTGTTTCACTGCTGAGGTTGCTGGCTGAATCATTTGCCACTTGTTATCATCCCCACTTTTCATCTCAGTGACCTCGTTTGCTAATTCTATTAAGACATTAGTAATATCCCCTTTGTTAAAGCTAAAGATTTTTCGATTTCGCCAAGTTCGAGTACCTTTATCAAAGTTCGATTTACTTAAATCAGAGGCAATATAAACTTTCTCTGATCCCTGCTGACGAATATAAGCATTGAAAAAATCGGGTGTGTTTTTACCGACGAAGAAATGAGCTAATAGTTTTTCTCCTTCTCCTTTTAGCTTGACTTCAACGCCAATTAAAGGGGATTCATCCGACCCAGCAGCCACCTCAAATTCAGTTTGCTTACCCGGATTCTTAGAAACCAGATCAAGTGCTTTCTGATTATCTACTTTTTCCAAAAGTGTCTTAACTTCCTCCTGGTCCGCAGGATAATCATTCATATTGGACACTAACCATTGTGTTCCTGACTGACGTAAGACCGTAGTTTCTCCACCAGTAGTAATTTCAATTTGGAACACCTTATCTCCCGCGGTTTCTGAGGTGATATTAGGAAACATCTTTTCTGCTTTTGACTGCCGGTTCTCATAGCTCTGTTGTTCCTCACCCCTATTAACAAAAAACGCTATCGCCCCTAGAATAACGACTATGAACACAAAACCTATCAGTTGTTGCTGCAATTTCATTATTTGTTTTCTCCTTATGGTGAAAGTTACACTCGGCCGTAAGTCTCAACCATCCGCTTTGCTCGCATTCTAGAAAAGAAGCGGAAAAGTCCAAATAGTGCAACCAGTAGAGGTATCGCACCAATGCAAAGGACTTTGATAGTTAGACGAGCAAACGTTGAAGGATCAGTTTTGAAACTACGATCACTGATCTGTTTGGAGCGAATACCGATCAAACTACTTCCTAGAGTTATATAATCAATACTATTCTGGAAAAAGGTTAGGCCGTCTACACGAGGCTGCCTCAAAAATTGGGAAGTTCCGACGACAACGATCTGGGTCGGTGGGCTCTTTTCTACCGTTTTTCGATCCTTATTCTTGTTTTCAGTATCTTCTTCTCCATCTCCATTGCTCGCACTAGGAATTTCCTTGCCTGCATAAAAACTCGTGAATTCTCCTGTGAGAAGAACGGCTACAGGGTAGGAATTCTTAACAGAAGAAGGTGGAGTGAACATGCGAGTAGGATCAAGATTATATGGTGCCTGAGCTGTCCAAGATTGGTTACTAGTTTTAGCCATTATGGTTGTAGATATACCCTCTTTAGCTACGACAGACAAGCTAGTACTCCATGGTAAAACTAAACTATCCAATCCGCTCGTCGCAACACTATCAGCGGGAAAACCTTCGCTGGTACTTCCCGTTGAGTACTGGTAACTTTTGAGCACTTTGATAAAGAATGGGTAGGGTCGAGTGATAGTCATGAACCCACCCTGAGAGTATGTGAGGTTGTCATGCGAAATGTCTTGTACTAGGTTATTACCCAATTGTATACCATAGTGGGATAAAAGATCAGTTAAGCCCGTCGACAATGGAGAGGCTTGAATTGACCCCGGTGCCATCTTAACAGCATCCACTAGAAAAACTATTTTTCCACCGTTCATTAAGAATTGATCAATTTCGTATTTCTCATTAGCTTGTAGAGGGCTCTGAGGTCCGGCTACTATCAAGGTAGAGACATCGCCTTCTATAGGACTACCTTGACTTACATCAATTTTGCGAAGAGTGTACTGTTTGCCCAACTCTCTCCTCAGATTTTCAAATCCTTGACCATATATGTCAACTTCGTCGTGCCCTTCTAAAAAACCAACCGTCTTCGCTTCTTTCCGAGTCGTCTTCAAAATTGCGGAAGTTAGGTCATATTCTAAGGTAGTGGTTTTTTGTATGACTGGGATGACTTCTTGTTTGTCGCCATAAACAATAGCTAGTCCCATATAGGCGTTACGCACCTCAATTTTATCTTTTTCTCTGACCTGAACCTGAATTTCGGGGATGCCTTTCATCCTCAATTTTTGTTTCAAATCATCATCTTCAGTCGGGTTAATAAATTCAATCTGTAGGTTGCCGCTGGCGAAAGCATCATATTCGTCTAGCATATCCTTGACTTCATCTTTTATTAACTTTACCTGATCCGGCGCCTCAGAAAAATAAGCTTCGACACGCACAATATCGTCTAGTTGTCCCAGCAATTTCTTGGTTGATTTCGAAATCGTGTATCGCTTACTTTCTGTTAGATCTAAGCGTTTGAAAGCCTTTTTGGAAAGGCCATTAATTATGAATAAAATGACAAACAATACGATCGCCAAGGCCAACGTATTGGTACTGTATAAAAGATTTCTTTTTGCTGACATTTACTTACCTCCAACGCTTACTCTCAACTGACAATACGCTGAGATAGAGAAAAAAACCAATGACTGAAAAATAGTAGATCAAATCTCTTGAATCAACCACACCTCGCGTAATACTGTTGAAGTGATAAGCCAATCCAAAGTCTCGAAGTTGTGGAACGAAACCAATTACCAGCATGGTAAAACTAACAATGATACCAACGACGAAAGCAATGACTTGATCTGAGGTGAAAGTCGAAGCACATAGACCAATAGCAATGTAAGCAGCTCCAACCAAGATCAGCCCCAAGTAGCCAGTGAAAATTTGACCATTATCTGGGTTACCCAAGTAGCCAAGCGATAGCGGTAAGGGAAAAGATAACACCACCATCAGCACCAAAATTAGGAAACAAGCCAAAAATTTGCCTAACACGACTTCATAACTTCGAATTGGTAAGGTCATTAGCATCTCGACGGTTCCCATTTTTTTTTCTTCAGCCCATAGTCGCATGGTCATTGCAGGAATAAAAAACAAAAATAACCATGGCATTAGGCTAAAAAAATAAGTCATTTCTGCTTGTCCTCTTTCAAAAAAGAACCCCAGCCAAAAGAATAGCCAAGCCGAAACGGATAGAAATGCTATAATATTGAAATAAGCGACTGCCGAATTGAAATAACTGCCAGCCTCTTTCTTGAAAATGACAAATGTATTATTCATGAGTTCGCTCCTTCCAATTGAGTTTCACTTTCTGTCAGTCTCAAAAACACTTCTTCTAAATTAACTGCTTTCGGTTGTATTGATACCACGGCCCACTGATTTTGGTAAGCTAAACGCGCAATTTCATCACTCGTTTTGTGTCCCTTTTCAGATGTGATTTCGTAGGCTAAAGCAGAGCTATCAACATTTTGAGTTAATTGAAAGTTGTGAATGAACCCTGATTGATCGAATTGGGTCTCAATTTCTGCTTGCTCCCCTTCGAGGGTAACCTCCAAGTATTGATTATCCTGTGTACGTTGCTGCAACTCATCCGGTGTTCCATTTGCTACTAGTTTCCCATTACTGATAATCAATACCCTATCGCAAGTTATTGCAACTTGAGATAGGATATGAGTACTAAAAATAATCGTTTTTTCCCTTCCAAACTCCTTTATCAAATTACGAATTTCGATAATTTGGTAAGGATCAAGACCGGAGGTCGGTTCATCCAAAATCAGAACTGGTGGGTCATGAATTAATGCCTGAGCCAAGCCAACTCTCTGGCGATAACCTTTCGATAATTCGCCAACATCTTTATGGACCATCTTTTCCAAACCACAGATGTCAACCATCGCACTTACTCGGCTTTTTACTTCCTGACCGCTTAGCCCTTGTATTTGCCCTACAAACTTGAGGTAATCAATTACTCCCATATCAGTATAAAGTGGTGTACTCTCAGGCAGGTAGCCAATCTTCTTTCTTACATCGATCGATTCAGAAAAAACGTCGAACCCTCCGACGGTAGCGCTTCCTTCATCTGCTGGCAGGTAACAAGTCAAAATACGCATAGTCGTACTTTTTCCAGCTCCATTTGGTCCAATGAAGCCTACTATTTCACCACTGTCAGCAGAAAATGAGACACTATCAACAGCTAACGTTGCCCCATATCTTTTGGTCAAGTTGTTGACTTCTATCATTTTTTTGCTCTCTTTTGATCAAATTAGCGTAATTTTTTTTTAACTAAAAACATCAACTGGGCATTTCCAGAAAATTGGATCTAGCTTTCTATTCCATAAACTAACGCAGAATAATAGCAAATAAAAAAAAACCGCGTCAAGATAATTTGACTTAATCTTCGAGCGGCAGATATAATCGTCATTGCTAAATTGGGCAATAGTAGCTGTTTTTAATTGGAAGAATAGACATACAAATGAACCAGCACAGACCTGTAGATTGTTACACCAACACTAAGAATGAAATCACCGCTGTTCGGTCTACTATCGGCATTAGCGACCTTTCCTACAGAGGTAGGTTACGCGTTAACGGCCCGGATCGTTCAATATACCTCAATAGAATTGTGTCTAATGCAGTCGAAGAGCTAAGTGTTGGACAGGGTAACTACAATCTGATCTTAACTAATCGAGGCAAAATCATTTCTGATATGAAGCTAGTTGTTACAGAAAATGAGATTGATTTGATGACCACTTCTTCAGAATCTAAAAAATTGCTTCATACAGAACTCGATAAATATCAAATCACTGAAGATATTGCCATTACTGATTTAACCCATCAGTCTGGGATAATTTCGATAAACGGTCCAAAATCAACCGAGTTAGCTGAATCCATCTTAGATTGTTCCTTAGATGATTTGGACGAGCATCACAGTATCGTTCGCCAGATTCACATTTCGTCATCAATGGCTCAAGAATGGGTTACTTGCGTCCGAGCTAATGAAACTGGGGAAGTCGGTTATAACCTTCTTGTTGAAAAAGCCAGTTTAATACCAGAATTGTGGCAAAAATTACTTGATAAAGGCGAATCATACCAAATTCAACCGGTCGGTTTGTCAGCGCTGGAAATATTACGCATTGAGGCTGGCATCCCAAAATTTGGAGCGGAACTAGATGATTCCATTATTCCTTTGGAAGCAGAGTTAGACCGAGCTATTAGTTTTGATAAAGGATGCTATATTGGTCAGGAAATTGTTGCTCGGATGAAGTACAGAGGACATCCCAATAAGTTGTTGCGAGGCTTAGAGATCGAAGCCGACCAACCGCCACAACCAGGAGATCAAATCTTCGATGGATCAAAACTCGTAGGCCGTATTACCAGTGCGACTAAGTCAATTAGTTTCGGTCAGACTATTGCGATGTGTTACATTCGAAACGCCTATACTGATCAAGGTTCTACCGTGGAGGTAGAAACCAATGATGGGCGCAAATCTGGTAGAGTAGTTCTGCTTCCCTTTTCACCGACCCTACCTTTATCTCTAAATCGATAAACCGATAAATTGATGGAGCGTCGAGGTCATGTCAGGTTAAGGCGCACCTTCAATTTTCTGCTAATATCTCTGGTTATACACCTATCACTGATAAACTTTTCTGTGTTTCTACCTAAGACGGGTCTGTGGCAAATACAACCTGACGCGGTTAATGTTGAAATAATTACGGCAATCGATGAAAGTGAAATAAGAAAACAACAACCCAGAGCTCCAGTCCCTAATCGGAGACTAATCACCCCACGCCGAACAGTTAGTGAAACGGAATTTCACCCACAAACAATCCGAATGGAATCGGCCAATAATAAAACCAAAACGACTGTTCTAACCTCGACAGAAGTTCTAGTTTATGATGCGCTCAGATCCCCGACAAACTCAAATGACAAATTAGTTGAAATGAGTACCTACCGAACGTTAGATCAAGACAAATCTTCATTATCGAAGCCAATCAGTAAGCTAACAAATTCGGCCAAAGGAGAAATTCAAAATTTCCGTCAAAGAGTACGTAGCTATAAAGATCGTATTACTGGATCTATCAAGTCCGATGGAACAACCGATATCGGCATGATCGGGGAACTTCCGGCTAAAAATGGGACTGGAGCCGAGGAGGAAATTGAAAGTAACAACCCATTTGCTAAAGCCTTACAAAAGATTGCTCAGCATATCGTCGAAACCAGCGAAAAAGGAAAAGTAAACGTTGTCTTTCTCCTAGACACTAGTGCTAGTATGCGAGATAACATACAAAAGGTTGCGGCACACCTGTACGCTATGACCGATACTTATGATGAACATATGCTGGAGTATTTTCTGGGCATGATCGAATTTAGTGTCCTTCATGGCGAAAAAACAATGAATGTGGAACCACTGCGTGCCGATGTTGGTCTCTTGAAAAATCGGATGCAAAAGATAGGAATGAGTGGAGACGAGTATGCACTAGATGCGCTACTCTATTCTCTCGATTCAGTTCAGTTTCAAATAGATGCGGATAAGCACCTAGTCCTAGTCACTGACGAAGCATCAGGAACTGCAACTTCTGAAATGGCAAAAGTTTTACAAGACAAAATCAACTTGGGCTACGATCTATCGGATATATCAGTCAACGTTCTCGGGTTCGATGAGCCATTTCAAAAACAGCTGGCTCACAGAACTAATGGGCTGTGGCAAGAAATTCCAGGTGGTACTTTTACCACTGGTAGCCTGCCAGCACATAGAAAATCTAACGAAAGCCTAGTCAATGTCTTTCGTCGTATTTCGGCTGAAATTAGACGCTCAGCGACGCAACTCCCCCCAATTGATTTTCAAATTTCCAATTCAGAAAATCTAAGTGACTTGGAAATAGACAACCAAATTTTCCGTAGTGTACGGTACGCATTCGACAAACGCGGAATCACTTTTGCTGATAACGCTCAGTTCAAACGCGTTGGTAGAAATCGTTGGAGAATTTATAATCACCTAGCTCCGTACTACGTAAGCAAGCAGAATCTGGCCAATTCAGACATAATGAGTTCTATCACTCTTGATCAAACTATAGATCGAACGTATACTGTTGAATATAAAAACAGTCAATTGAATATATTTAATGCTTCACCAGAATCAACTAGTAATGAAGGGAAGGTAGACATTGTGTTGATGTTTGACTATAGCCGAAGTATGAGTGGAAAATCTCAAGCTCTATCGCATGGAATTACCGAGTTTTATCAGGAAATGGACTTGTTACCTATTGACTACCACATTGGCCTAATCCGTTTTGCCGTAGCGACCGATGTTATTCGGGTTATAGATGGAGCAGAAATACTCACTCTAGATTCAGGAAAACATAGTCCATTGAGCGAAAGTGATATCGAGGTTGCCTTGACTGACCCTTTTGGAGGTGATGAACAACTGCTTAATGCTGTAGTTGATGGATTGCCTCGGTTCAAATTCCGCCCCGGATCTGCCCGATATGTTGTCGTTATGACAGATGAACTAGCCACTGGGACCTATTCGCCAGATAAAGCTTTGCAAGTCTGTAAAGATTTAGCCATACGAGTTTTCGTGTTTGGTGTGTCCACTCAAAACAATAACTTTCAAACCCTTTTAGCATCAGAAACCGGCGGACTTTTTTTTCAAATGCCTAATGCCTTTCGCCGGATCTATAAAGATAAGTAACCATCAACGGAAATCTATATATTACAGTAGTCTACCCAAACTAAAAATCAGGATTACCTTATATATTTTATCCATTCGAGATAATATGTTTCCTTAGATACCCAGAAGTGTATAGGTAAACAACCACATAACGGCTAGTTAGATCGTTTAAACATAATATAAAATATAAAAGGAGTCTTAGTTTTTCTAACCTCTCGAAAGATGGTAGATTAACTGAAAATATTTTATGATTAGTTTTAATTTTGATGAAGTTGCCTTATTACCAGCCGATGGTGACAATGTGGCAATTGCTACAAAAATCATCGATGCTGGAGTAAGCATTCAGTGCGAGGGGCGGAGATTCCCAATCTCACACACTGTACTGGAAGGACATCGATTTGCCTTTTTTAACATTGAGGAAGGTGAATATCTGTTATCTTGGGGACTACCTTTTGGCACAGCAACATCTGTCATAAAAGCTGGTGAATATGTTTGTAACCCAAAAATGTTGGCAGCCTTAGAAGGTCGTCGCCTCGAATTTGATCTTCCAGATCGCTGTAACTTCATTGATGACATTCCAAGCTTTGACCTGAGCAAAGGTGATTTTCAGGTTGGTTCCCAGATCAATCCTTCTGAGACTATGCGCCATTTCAATGGCTTCGTTCGAGATGGTGGCAGAGGTGTTGGGACTCGCAACTATATTGTGGTTATTGGTACTACTTCTCGGACATCTAGTTTCGCTCGACAAGTAGCTAATCAGTTTGATACTACCAAATACGCAAACGTAGATGGAGTAGTAGCGGTAACACACACTGAGGGGGGTGAGTTACATCAACCCAATAACTTACAGCTACTTTTGCGTACTCTCTCTGGTTTTGCGACTCACTCCAATGTTGGCGCCTTTCTGATGGTCGATTACTCAACTGAATCCGTTAATAATCGAATGGTACAACAGTTTATGGAAGGAGAAGGTAAACATCAGTCTATGCCCCATCGGTTTATGTCCATCCAAGGTGGTTTTGAGCAGAAGGCAGTTCAGGCAAAACAAACTATTGAAAATTGGATGCCTAAGGTCAATCAAACGCCACGTACCAAACAGTCAGTCGACTATCTTAAGCTGGCGTTGCAATGCGGTGGCTCAGATGCTTTCTCTGGAGTTTCAGGAAACCCCTTGGCGGCCTATGCCGCTAAAGAAGTTATTCGCTATGGTGGAAGTGCAAATTTAGCAGAAACAGACGAATTGATTGGTGCTGAGCCCTACGCATTGAAAAATGTAAAATCCGTGGAGGTCGCGGAAAAATTCATGCAGACACAGAATAGCTTTCAGAAAAGAGCTAGCTGGCATGGTCACTCAGCAGAAGGTAACCCTTCTGGAGGCAATCTCTATCGTGGTTTGTATAATATCGCCATTAAGTCGATTGGAGCTGCAATGAAGCGGCATCCCGATGTCCGATTGGATGCGGTTATAGATTATGGCGAACCGATGAATAAGGCTGGGTACTATTTCATGGATAGTCCAGGCAACGACCTCGAGAGTATTGCAGGTCAAGTAGCTTCTGGCTGCAACATGATCTACTTTGTTACTGGTAACGGTTCTATTACCAATTTCCCCTTTGTACCAACGATCAAAATCGTCACTACCACCGATCGTTACAGATTGCTGCAAAATGATATGGATGTTAATGCGGGCCGTTACCAAGATGGTATATCAATGAAACAAATGGGGCAAGAATTGTTCGATTTAACATTGAATGTAGCAAGTGGTCAAAAGAGCATAGGCGAGAAAGCAGGTCATTCTCAAATTTCGGTCTGGCGAGATTGGCGACAAACTGATGATTCAAAATTGATCCAATTACAAAATACTCGTGAACCAGATGGGAAACCATTATCAATTATTCCTATTGAAAAGCCTGATTTGATTGAGGATGCTAACCAATTTAGTTTTCAGGGTATTGAAACTCAGGATGGAATTCGTACCAACCAAATTGGCTTAGTATTACCCACTAGCCTATGCTCAAGTCAAATTTCCACTTTGATTGCTAAAAATCTCAATAATAAACGCCTCGGTCAGTCAGTAGGAATTTCTAGTTTTCATGGTTTAGTTCATACTGAAGGTTGTGGAGTCTCGGCCGGTCAATCCGAAAAAATGTTTACTCGTACATTAGTCGGTCATCTTCTTCACCCAACTGTTGGTTGTGGTGTTTTACTCGAGCATGGTTGCGAAAAAACACACAATGACCACCTACGCCAATCCATAGAAAATGTTGGGTGGGACACAAATAGCTTTGGGTGGGCGAGTGTACAGCTAGATGGTGGTATCGAATCAGTTAGTAGAAAAGTTGAGCATTGGTTTGAGAAAAAAATAGAACAAAAAATGCCAACTCAAATAGCTGAAGGTTCTTGGCCTAATCTGAAAATCGGTTTGTTGTCTTTTGGCTCGATGAGTGAACAGTCAGTTATTTCACTAATACAATTAGTACAAATAGCAGTCCAATCCGGCGGAACAGTTGTCATTCCTGACAATGCAACATTCATTCAAACTGAAGCTTTTGTAGAGTTAGTAGATGGTCAACATGATAAAAAAACACTTTCGTATGGTGAGTGCCAGATCAAGCCCGGTCTTCACATTATGGATACTCAAACTGGACAAGCCGTTGAAACCCTAACAGGTCTTGGTGCTACCGGTGTTGATCTGGTCATTGCTCACGTAATAAATACACCCATCCAATCTCATCCGATTATTCCCGTTCTACAATTTTCAAGTCACCCTCCGACTATAGAGATGTACGGTTCTGACTTGGATTTCGTTGGCAATGATATTTCGTTTAAACAGCTTCTTGTTTTGATTCAGAGTGTGGCGTCCCGTGAGTATATCCCAAAACTTCATAGCTACGGTAATACTGATTTTCAGGTTACCCGAGGATTGCTAGGTATTAGCCTGTAGGTCTATGAACAGGCTAATTCACATTTTCGTTATTTTCCTGCTCGTGTTTGTTTTGATTGTTTCTCCTAACGCCGAGAAATTTGAGATTGCCCAGATTCGTTACGGTGGAGGGGGGGACTGGTACGGAGATCAGACTGCGGTCAGTAATTGGCTCAAAATTTTGAAAAAACGCCTAGGTATGAATGTATCTAACCAAAGAGTAGTAGTTCGATTGACAGATCGTAACCTCTACCGATATCCATTCTTATATTTAGTTGGGCATGGTAATATCCAGCTATCTACTGCAGAAACTAAGTCTTTACGAGAGTACCTCAGTTCTGGCGGTTTCTTGTTCGTCAATGATGACTATGGTCTCGACGCGAGTTTCCGTCGTGAAATCAAAAAAGTCTTTCCAAAAAAACAGTTAAAATCGATTCCCAACGATCATCCAATCTATCACTGTTTTTACGATCTAAAAGGCTTACCCAAAATACATCAACATAACGGTGATCCAGCTCAGGGCTTCGGTCTATTTCATGATGGACGATTGGTAGTTTTTTATGCTTACAGTTCTGACATTGGAGATGGTTTAGAAGATAAAAAAATCCATCCTGATGATCCACCTCACCTTAGACAACAAGCAGCTCGCATGGCTGTAAACATTATTACTTATGTCTTAACCCACTAAAGTAAGGGAGTTAGAATATGACAAAAAATAAAATTCCGATAGGTCTTCAACTTTTCTCAGTTCGTGGTGAATGTACCAAAAACCTACCAGCCACCTTGAAAGAAATTAATCAAATGGGTTACGTAGCAGTTGAACCTTGGGGATATGGCGGTGAAAGTCTAGAATGGATGGGTTATTCTTGCACAGAACTTCGACAAATTCTGGATGACAACGGGCTAACTTGTTGTGGTATCCATCTAAGTACACAGGCTTTGTTGGGTGAGAACCTTACTCGGACCATTGAGTTCAATCAAACCTTGGGTAATCGATTTCTTATCATAGCTGGAGATCAAAGTCGAATGAGTAGTATGGATACCATCAGAGAATTGGGAGTGATTTTAGATCAAGCCGCCGACCAATTAGCCGATGAAGGAATGTTTACAGGTTATCATGCTCACGGCTTTGATTTTCAAAAGGTCTCAGGAGAAACGGCTTGGAATCATCTCTTTTCTTTAACTAAACCAGAAGTCATAATGCAGTTAGATACTAGAAACTGTGCGGGGGGTGGAGAGGACCCAGTTGCCGTATTAGAGGCTTTCCCACACAGAGCTCGATCGTTACACTTGGGGGAGTACGGTAACCCGGAAAATTCCATAATCGGTAGCGGAGAAGGCGAGTGGGAGAAAATCTTTCATCTTTGTGAAAATAACCAAAATACCGAATGGTATGTAGTTGAACAGGGGGGTCCAGACGGATTAGGTTTTGAAATACCTAGACAATGCTTAGATGCATTACGAGAGATGGGGAAATAGTTGCAGAAGTATGGTCATTTTATTTAATCAAGATCAACTGGTGGTGCGGGCTCGTTTGTCCGCAAAACATCGCTTCCTTCGATATTGGTACCAAGCATTATAACTACACAAGGCTGGTCGCCGAAATTCCGAAAGATATGAAAAATGCCGGGTGGCTTATAAATAGAATCACCAGTAGCTACTTTTTCCCATTGACCTTCTATATTGACATGACAACTGCCTTCTAGTACGTAAAACCACTCTTCTTCTTTAGTGTGGGTATGGTATTTCGTATGGGTGCCTTGGGCGGGGATTTTTGTGATTCTTACCTCAATTTGTTCCATTCCATGTATTTGCCACAGTGGTTTGAATTCGCCATACTGTTGCTGTTCATTGGGAAAAAACTTAGGTTGCCAATTTACATCATCAGATTTAACTATATAATTCATTTTGTGAACCTTTAAATTTTGAGCCTACTTACCCTACAATAGATTGGGTGGAAGTTCAAGGTCGTTGCGGTTCTATGCAAGGCGTGATAGGCCGCGGTAATTCTAATACATGAACGCTCGGAGTTCTTCAGATGCAAATTCAAATCGCTACAGCCCCTGTATCTTGGGGAGTCCTAATGAAGGACACACCTAATGTTCCACCTTACCAAGTTGTTCTGGACCAAATAAGGAAAGCCGGGTATCACGGTACAGAACTTGGACCATATGGTTATTTACCATTCGATATTCCGCAACTCACTGATGAACTCGCAAGTCGTAGCCTATCCTTAATTTCAGCTTTTATAATTTTCAATTTTCTGAAAGGTAAAAAAGACGAAACGGTATATATGGAAGCCTTAGAGACCATCGAAGTCTTGTCAGAAATGAAATGTGAATATCTTGTACTTTCGGATTCTCTATTTGTGGAAGAAAATCGAGCCAAAAGAGCTGGGCAAATTCGCCACCAAGATAGTCTAGATAGTACAACTTGGGATCAAGTCGCCAATAATGTCAACCTTTTTTCTCAATTAGCTTGGGAACAATACGGCCTGAAAACTTGTCTCCACCCACACGTTGGAGGCTACTTCGAAACTGATTTTGAAATTACAGCTTTGCTGTCTCGAACTGACCCAAATTACGTGGGTCTCTGCTTCGATATGGCTCATATAGCATATGGAGGAGGAAACCCAGTGGATGTATTGAGCCAGTGGAAGGATCGTGTTTGGTATATGCATATTAAGGAGTGTGACAATCGTGTAAGAACACAGGTTTTAGATCGCCAAGGAGACTATTTCGACGGGGTTGCTTCTGGAGTTTTTCCTTCATTAGGAGAAGGCACAATCGATTGGGACAGCATTAAAAACGTTTTAATTAACATGAATTACAATGGTTGGGGAACAGTCGAGCAAGATATCTTGCCAGATAGTGGTATCGATGCACTACAGTGTGCTAAGAACAATCGCCAATTTTTGCACAACCATTTGGGTTGGTAATTGAGTTTAATTGTTAAATGTACCTTGGTTTTTATGATTGGAGATGAGAGTAATTAGGGACCAAGAGCAACAATAGTATCTGTTCGATTTATAAGGTTATTTGATGGTAAAAAACGCCTTGACTACTGGTGAAATTAGTCAACTTAATGAACTCATTGACCAACAAGTCTGACCCACCACCGCCCAATAATTTCATTTTGGTAGTATAAATGGAGTTACAGTGGAAGTATCAGGTTTTTAGATTGGGGCAAACCTTTTGCAACCTGATTGACCATCATGTTATCTTACCCGTTCTACGATTTATGGTCAGGTGGTGGCTTTCACCCAGATTGAATTTACAAGATTCAGGTGAGAAGTGGATGAATGGGTTTCGTCTTCATACTGACTGTGGTAAAGCTGCACAATACAATGATTCCCAGTCGAGACAATACCTTTGGAGTTAATGAAATTCAAAGCCGGTTTGTTGTAATTGAGTAGAATCTGGCTGATACAGGTTCTAACCATAGTGCGTTTTATCATATTTTCGTTAGCCATAAAAATAGCTGCAAATCGCCACAATAAATCTTCAATCAAAACGAAAATGTTAGTTATTTGGTAATTTCTTCAAGTACATGCTGGGTCTGCAATATTATTCTCTGCGACTCTGACTCATATAACTTCTGAGTGGCAAAGAGCCCATAATTACTGAATACTTCTCTACGGACACTGTATTTTAAAATGGATTTATCGTCGAGAAAAGCAAAAGATCCCATAAGTATTGAATTAACCGTTCGCCAACAGATACTTTTAGCTGAACCCGCTATCTTATACCCTTTCCTTACTTCGCTCTTCGGCGATCGATAAAGCCTTTAACTGCAGAGAGAATTACCGATTAAAACATATATCCCAAACTCTAAACTGCCCCTTCGAGCCATTCTGATCGGTTTGTTGTGGGTTATCTTTCAAAGTGCTGTAGCGGGCTACATCCACGGTAACAGTATAGGTCAATTAATTGCCAACCATTTGCCTCTAGGTGGGCTTTTTTTCCTAACTTTACTAGTTTTGGTAATTAATCCATTAATCCAAAAAACCCAGGTTGTAACGACATTTTCAGAAGCAGAGTTAGTTATAATTTGGATTATGGTTTCAGTGGCTTCGGCCGTACCTGGATATGGAATGATGGAGTTCCTTTTTCCGATCTTGGTTGCTCCCTTGCATAATGCTACCGATCAGAATGAGTGGAAATCACTTTTACTCCCTAACATACCAGATTGGGCATATATTTCCGATATCCAGGCAGTTCAAGACTTTTACGCTGGAGAGAGCTTGGTTCCTTGGAGGACTTGGGCGAAGCCTATTACATTTTGGTTAACAATTAGTCTTAGTTTTTCCCTGATAATTATTTTTTGGAGTGTTATCATTCGTCGTCAGTGGGTAGAAAGAGAACGCTATCCATTTCCACTAGTCCAGATTCCAAAAATAATGGTCGCGCAACCCGAAGGTAAGGGGCAAATTCTGAACCGACTCCTTCGTCATCGATTATTTTGGCTAGGGTTATTCGTGGCTCTTCTAATTCACGTTTTGAACGGTCTACACCGATATAATCCAGCTATTCCTCATTTGAGACTTTCTTATAGTTTTAACACTTGGTTTCCCGAAAAGCCTTGGTCAGCCCTAGTTCAAGGTTGGCCTTTATGGGGCCGTATTTACCTAGCAGTGATTGGTATTACCTACTTTTTACAGTTAGATGTCTCTTTTAGCCTGTGGTTCTTCTTCCTATTTTATAAGCTACAGGAAGTGGTATTTTCTGCTTTTTCGGTCAGGGGAGTTTCAACTCAACAGCAAGTCATAGGAGCTGATATTGTTTTAGTTGTTTTCCTAGCGTGGATGAGTCGTAGGCACTTAATATCAGTATTTCGGTTAGCGATAAACCCGCGGGAATCTCACCAGTTACCAAGCGAAGTAATACCCCATCGATCAGCTGTAGTTGGTTTTTTATTGAGTAGCCTAAGCTTTTCAATTTTACTGGTCTGGGTAGGAATGTCTCCGCATGTCGTTATTTTATTTTCTATTTTATTGTTGAGTTTAGCAAGTATTACCTGTTGGATGGTAGCTAACGCCGGTATGTTACTAGTGAATGTCGGTTTGTCCCCGTTTTCTTTTTTTACGACTCTGTTTGGATCTCGTAGTTTTAGCCGAAAAAACCTAACACTGATGGCTTTCGACCGTTCGGTACATTCGCACTGGTCTTCTGAGTCGCTGATGCCTTATACCATGCAAAGCTTACGTTTATTGAGGGAAACTCGGGAGTACCGATCAAAACTAATTTTTTTAATGATTTTCTCACTTTTAATTGCAATTGGTACAGCTTTCGTTTCTTCACTCAAATTTATCTACCATCAGGGAGCATCTAGTTTGGAAGGTTGGGTTTACAATTGGTTTGGGAGAAGCGGCTTGGAAAAAGCTTATGTGGCCACTCAAAACCCGTATGGCCCAAGTTTATCTGGAATATTGAGCGCATTCCTTGGTGGAACTTGGGCTGCGTTTCTTTTGTTTATGAGACAGCGATTTTTGTGGTGGCCGTTCCATCCCATAGGTTACATCGTTGGTGTTACCTATGCTCCTCATCACCTATGGTTTTCGACTTTGTTGGGGTGGAAATGTAAAATCCTCATGCTGAAGTGTTTTGGTGTTGGTTCTTATCGCCGTTTCCAACCGCTATTTCTTGGATTGATCCTAGGTGAATATTTGATGTCGGCATTTTGGATTTTTGTTGGTCTGTTCACCAAAGTCGGCTATTGGGGGTTACCTCACTAGAAAAAGGCCTTGAGAAACACAACAGCTATCACTAACAATGCGATTGCGGTGGTTATCAACAAGTAGGCGGCCCGCTCAAATCCTTTCTTGCCAGTGTCAAACTTGAGAATTTTTTTCATCTAATCTAACTTAATCTGGTATTGTTTTACTTCAAGAAAAAACGCTCTAAAAACCAACCAACCCCAAAAATCAGCAAACCGACTCCCCACAGTCGAATATCCATTACTTTGGGAAACTTGGTCACGAACCCTATGGCAATTGCCATCAACCCACTAGCTTGAATAGCTTTGCTAACATAAAATAACATTCGGTGCTTAGGCGCTCGTTTCTAAGTCTAGTTCGGCCAAATCGTAGAAAATTTGTGTGTTGTCCCGAAAACAGCGATGTTGAATTACGATTGTCCGTGCGAAATGTAGCCAAGTTAGAGGAAATAGAACGCCATGTATCCAAGCTGGAATTGCTTCAGTCTGAACTGCCCCTAACAGACAAAACCATGTACACACTAAAACCATATTTAAAAGAGTCGGAGGATAGATGATTCTCTTAATAGAAATAGAACGCCGATGAAAGTCCTCAGTGAGATCATGCATTTGAGCAAATTCTTTTAAGCTAACACCAGTACCAACAAAGAAGAAGATGATCAAAGTTTGAGTAAAAAGATAGGTAATGGATGTCAGTAGTGCAAACTGAAGGATCGGTAGGCCAAACACATTAAAGCTGAAATAGCCTTGAAGGCCTGTAACTAATAGAGAAGCAAAAGAAATGCCCGTCAACAGATAACAGGCATACATAAAAAACCACACAATAAATGACCAGATCGCACCTAAATGAGATCTAACGAAGACTTAAATTTCGATGATCTGCGAATTTTCCTTCTCAGATTTTGCTGTATCCGGCGAAAAGCTATTAGTAATTTCTACATCGGGGAACATTACTTCAAATTCGGATAAAGAAATCATGTGAATTGCATCCCACGTGAGTTTTGTACAAACACTGGCGCATATTGAGCACCCGATACATTCATCATATCTAACCCGAACTGGATTTATCGGGGAGTTACCATTAATAAAATCACTGTCGACCTCAATGCAATCAACGGGACAGAAAGGCACACAAACTCGACAGCCAGTGCAGTTGCCTGAGTCGACTACTGCTAGAGACTTCGGCTTTCTCTTCTTGTGTGATATTTCGTCTGGAATCCCTGATACTGGCTTGTAATGGTCGTATGGCCTCAATTTTCTCATGAGCGCTACCTTTTGTAAAGTATGTAAGATTACACCGACACACTATAAAATAACATCCAATCCTAGCTGGTTCAATTAAAAATCACTCTAATACGTATTTTCTGTACTGTTTTTCAATTGGTCGCATCGCAATTAGCTGTGCTAAAATGATTTCGGTTGATGGGTTGAATAAATTTAGTGTTAAAAAGGAAATTTAGTGGTACTTGACCAAGTTCGATTAACATTTGAAGACTTAGTGCAGTATAGTCCCAGACATTCTTCATCACAAGCCTTGCTATCTCCGATTTCGCCTAAGCCAAGTGAATGTAATTTTGGCTGGCGCGACCGGTGGTGGCTGAATAAAACTTCTGCACAGAATTTATCTTTGAATTACTGGGGATTCACGTCAGCGGAAGAAGCAATACGAGTTAGTGAACTTTCTATAAATCGTATATCAGCACGTCAACGATTTATAAATGGTACTCGACAGTCAATCTATCAGCCTGAAGCAGGTTTACTAACCGCCGACTGTACGTGGCGAGCTGAACGAAATATTTTGTTTGCTCGTTCCAATATATTAATTCTAGTTTCTGAGTCAGGGCATAAAATAGAACTTGCCGTGACAATTGATATTGCTCAAAAAATTCTAAATAAGATTGAAGCCCAACTGTCATTGACGACGTAAATAGATTAAGCCTAAGATTTTACCCGAATTCGCTGATGTGTTGTCGAAAGTTGAATATTAAAGTTTTATTCCTTATTTTTTGCTGGATTGCCGTTTCTGTTGAGAGTGAAATTGGCTTGATTGTAGTTGTCGATAATTCACCACAGACACAGCAGGTGGACCATGCAGGTCATCGTTGGCTGGGAGTCGAATTATCAATCGAACAAATGAGGGCTGGTAGCCACCTGACCGTAATTGATTTATCTCAACCTGGTGAACCAATGATTGATGAAGTTTTAGAAGGTGGATTTCGCCAGAAAATGTCGCTGAAGTCACGCCTTAAAAAACATCAGCAAACTTTATCCACAACCACGATTGAACCTGCTAGCGAACTTCGGTCTATTGTTAATCAACGAACAAGTACAGTGCCTAGGTCTATTGTTATTTTAACCCATTATGCCACAGCCGCTAACTTCTCTATTAGTGCCGTAAATGTTGAAGTAATCACTATTAAATCTGGGCAGGATAAGGTTGCCATATTGACCCAAATGGCACAAATGATCAATCAGATTCAGGGCTTTGAAGTCGCGATTGTTCAACCAATTAGCCTTGAAAGCTTCGGTACGTCGAGCTTTTTGATCCACGATCCAAGAATCGTCGAGTTGCAAATACAATATTTTTTCAGCACAAACCAAACAGATATGCCAGAATTAGAATTAAGAGATAGTCAAGATCAGTTTGTTTACCACTATGCTGAATCAAGAAACTTTAGGCTCTATACTGTTCCGAGGCCAATACCAGGCGACTGGGAGGTTATGTTCCGTAATATTGACGAGGTTACGCAGTTGATTAGCACAAAAACTGAAGCGAATCCCAATCTGCCTCAGTTAAGTTTTTATATTAACCCTGTCGAAAAAAGTTTGACTGCTCCTGATGGAGAAATAGAATTATCCGTTAAAGTAATTGATAGTGAAAAACTGAATTCAGGTAATAATCTTGATTTTGATGTTCTATATGCAATGGTAAAACAACCGAACAATCAACAAAATAGGATCCAACTGACTGCAGATGATTTAACAAAAAAATCTTCATTCAGTACTATCTATAGGCCTAGTGAAATTGGCACATATTACATTACGATTCAGCCGAGCTCAGCCTATGTAGTTTTGCAACCGCGCCATAGAGTTTCGATTATACCATCTCATTCTAGTTCTACGTTTCCAGTGTTGTTAGCTTTACTCATAGTTGTTGGAGGAATAACTACTGGCGGGTTAATGTTCGTCAGTTCGAAAAAGCAAGAGAAACAAGATAGCATTGATTTCTTCATGGCTAATGACCTACCGATTCGTGACGTCTATAATGGACTACAGGATAATCCATCACTATCTGCTTCAATTCCAATACCTACCAATTCCCAACAGCCTCTAAACGATGAACAATCACCACGCCAAACAGAGAGCGAAAAAGTAGAGGCTAGTATAACTGAAAATTACTCTGTATCTGACGAAGAATTAGAAAAACAGTTAGAAGACCTAAGCGTCTCACATGACGATATCCTAGAACTGATTTCCGAATCCCATATCGAGACTGAAGATGAATCCTCGGACGAAGACACTGATTTTGATGATTTTGGTGAGGGGGATGTACTTGATCTCGAAGATCTAGATCAGAAATTTGATAATTTAGATCTTGATAATTTGGATTTAGGGCTTGACTATTCAGAGGGAAATGAGTCCTTCAAATCGGTCATCAATAGTGAGAACAATCAAGCTGAATCCACAGAAGCGATAGAGCCTGAAGACAATAGCCAAAGAAAGACAGATTCACCTATTCAAACAGAAGTTTTAGATGAAATTATCGAAAAAACACTTAGCCAATGATGCAAGTTAATCGCCATCAATTCGATACTATTTTAAGAAGTTATTATGATCAAACTCAGCAGAACTTGACTGTGGAGGAGTTAGTTAAATACCTAGAACGGGAAGGCTATCGACTGAGTTTTGATGAGTCAGAGATGGAGCATCTCGGGGGTCAGCTGGAAACTGAGCTAGACGTTGATCTTTCATCAGATGAGGGCGCCTTATTTGATGAGTCAGAGATGGATTCCAAGCCTAAATCAGCTACAGAAGCAGAACAAGCTAAAGATTTAGAAAATTTTGTTACTAGCCAGAAAGAAAAAATCGAACAAAATATACAATTCAATTCTGGGCAGATTGAGCTAGATACAGATAGCCACGACAATCAAAATCAATTATCGAATTTTGAATTCCCCGAGCAAAAGATCTTGGATACTCTCATGGATGTAGATGCTGATTCAAGTGCAACTGATCCGATACCACCCGAAGCGAGTAACTTGTTAGACGACAAAAGTACGGGGGAAAGTATTCACGGTAACGAACCAGATAAACATAGCGTGAAATCTACACCTGACGCGGTTGCTGACAATTTTGGAAATTTTTCTGCCTCAGATGATCTAGCCACCTCACCAAGAACAAAAGAAGAACAAATTGGATATGTGATGGGTAACACTGAAAAAGACGATCACATAGATCGTCTAGGTAGAGCTGATGAGTCAAAAACGAAAATAGACACTCCTAATGATCTACTGGCACAGACCAAAGAGTTGCACTCAGCTAGCGCTGACGATGACTTGATGAGTATCACCTCATCGATTAGTGATACCCATTCCTCAGCTAACAATTATGAAGAATTATTCGGCAATAGTAATATCACTCAAGATAAATTATCAAAACAAGTAGCGGTGTTGAGTGGGGACCTTGAAGTGAATTCGGATACCATGGCTGTTGGTGGACCAACCGTGGTAGATTCAAAATCGGAAGGGGGGTCAAATGAGACAAATGTATTACAAAACGACAATTCTACTGAACGAGATAATGAATCAGGTGCAAATGGTGAAACGAAAGAATTGAGCCAGGGTGAACAAACTCAGACCGAAGCAAGCATAGACAAAAATCAATTGCAGTTCGATGATAATTCGTCAGTAGTATTGCAGCAGATCAACTCTCAATCGAATAAATTTAAAAGTTTCAACCTACTGAATCAGGAAACTACTATTGCTGTCGAAGAGCAGGAGAACCCTAAACGGCTGAGAAACAGAGGCGAGATAGAACGAGCGGGTCTGGCGGATCCGCTTGATGAAAAGCAAAACCAAAAAGGCGAAGAGGATAAAACAAAAAACCAATTGTCAACTGACTCGTCGTTACCGATAATAGGAACAAACAAAAAAAAACCTGTTGTTAACCGGACTAAGGTTGAGAAGAAGCAAAATCGCGTCACTTTAGGTGAGACTGCAGTTGATAGCGAATTAGAAAAGTTACTCAATCACATAACAATCATGAGTGAAACTACTTTAGAGCCTTTAGTCAAAACAGAATCAGAAATCGAAAATAAGGCTCAACCTGCGAAGCGGCCACGTATAGGAGGAAAAAGACGTAGGCCGCCGCATACAAAAGACAGAATAAATCAATCTACGCAGACCACTGCAAAGCAAAAATCAAGGAAAAAGAGACCTTCCCAGTCTTCAGGTAAAAAGCAGAAGATCGATAGCGATATGGCTGACGTTTTAGCTGCTCTGGAAAAACTTCAAGATTGAACACTTTTGGTAGCTCTAAAACTTGGCCAGCAATGATAGACGGTGGGTAGGTCCAAACTGCCCCATTGAAATCAAGGCATAATCGATTTGGAAGTTGCCCATACTGGCACCTAAACCGAACGTAACACCAGATAAAGCCCCCAAGTCGTTGCCACCAAGGGCATACTTATAACCTGATCGCAGGTGAAAAAATTTCAAAACTGTAAATGCTAATCCTATACCTATACTCGTTTTGTTATCGGATGGCCGGTTAAGGTCTGCAGTGATAACAGCAGAATCTTCCAACATCCGATAAGCCAAGCCCATTTTCAAATTGACTGGTAGCAAAAACGATTCTTCGATGAATTGTACTCGGCCGAGGTGTTGTAGGTTAACACCAACTGAGAATCGGCTTGGTTCTCCAGATTGGTTTTGAAAAGTATATAACCCACCAATATCTAGTGCAGGTGTACTCGCATCTACCGGGCGGATGTCTCCACCACCTAATGTTTCTTCTAATTGTTCTGCTTCACTTCCACTCAATATTTTTTCTCGAACCCACTTAAGATTAGTACCGACAGACAGATTTCCAAACTGCCGAGCCATAGACAAAATTAGTGCTATATCATAAGGGTGAAAAGGTTTAGTTTCATTACCACTAGCATCCCGACCGATCAATTCACCATAATTTAAATAAACTAGGCTCCCAGCAATTGTTCCAAGTCCACTGACAGGTTGAGCAAATCCAATATACTCGTGGTTAATATCTCCCAACCACTCATTGTGCATGAAGCCGAATTGTTGTTGTTTTACATTTGCTAAGCCAGCTGGATTCCAAAACGTGGCGTATAGATCGTTACTGTGTGCCACTTGAGCTTCGCCCATGCTGATTCCCTCCGCTCCTATGCCAATTTTAAGAAAGGTCATAGCTCGTGTACCTGCGTTTTCATGAATCTGAGATTGCACTATTGTCAGGCTACTCATTAACATACAGATCAGCAGAGATAATATGGCAGATCTGTACTGGTAAACGTGTCTGCTAAACTTGTTCCTCGTCATTATCGAGTATTCCTACTTACTTTCTGGTTATTCCCAACCAAGTCAATATACCAGATTTATTCTGAGTTTGATTCGTGTACGTATCAGTGGTAGTGACAGAAGGACTCTGATCATCTAAGTTTTCAATATCTTGCAATCGAGTTATAGCTAAGTCAATTAGCTTCTGGTTTGAGGAAAGTGTCAACACTTTCCGGTAATCTTCCCGTGCTGCCAGGTACTGTTTACCTTTTCGAAAAGAATTTGCCCGATAATAGTAGTTAAAGTGCCTGTTAGGTTCTAGTTCTATTGCTTTGCTAAAGTCGGCAACGGCTAGCCGAAATTGGCCAATTTGGTCATAACATTTTCCCCTAATTTCAAAAACTTCAGTCTTGTTACAACCAAGTTCAATAGCCTTTGTAAAATCGTCAAGCGCAGATTTTCGTGTTTGATCCGACTGCATGTTCATATCTAACCAAACCTTGCCCCTTTCAATATGGGCTTTCACGTGTCTAGGTTCTATATGTAAAACACGACTAAGGTCAGAAACAGCTTGGGAAGTCTTTCTTTCCTTACGATACAGTTCCAAACTAATGGCGAGATACAAATCAGCTTCGACGGTTTTCATGATTGACGGCACTGTCTCTAAGCCAATGTCGATGGCTCGACTCCAACATTCCAACACGTTTCTCAACTCCTGACACCGGTTATTTGGCTGACTGCTAGCTTTGGCGTAGTCAAGATGAGCATAGCCACGGGTAACCTCTGAAATGGCTGAGGTTGATTGGTCTGGTCGCATGACTGCTTAGTTGAATTAGCCTTCTCGAATTTGATTAAGTCGTTCGTAGCAGTCTCTGGCATCCGCATCTCGATTTACTCGCTGATAAGCGACAGCTAGATTTTTGAGAGCATCGATGTCATGTGGACGAATGTCAAGCGCTTTCCGATAGCTATTGATTGCATCGTGGAATTTTCCCATTTCTTGGTAAGCATTACCCAAATTGAAGTGCAAGTCTCCCGGTGATTCTGCATCAGAATCACTAACTGCGGCGTAGCATTCAATTGCGGATTGATATTTTCCCTGTCGGTGATAGGCTACACCGAGGTTGTACGAGATATCAGCATTATCGGGCGAATACTCCAAAGCTGTCAACAGATGTTCAACGGCTTCATCTGATCTATTAAGGCGTAGTAGAGCTTTGGCCAATCCAGCTCGTGCTTGTACTGAGGTCGTCGATCGATTAACAGCATCCTGAAACAAGTAGACAGCCTGTTCAAAGTCGCCTTGTTTTAGGTGTGTATTAGCAATATCTAATTGATTTTTGATTTGGCTATTCATGCGAAAGATCCAGAGAACACTGATGACAAGATTTACCCACAATTTTACATCAAAGGGCACTCACCGTCAAGAAATGTGAGTGCTACTTTGGGTTATCTGTTTCCCTTGAAATCGTTATTGTGCTGTGCTAGAATCGGCCCAGCCCGATTTCCCTCCAAAGGCTGTGTCAATCTTGGAAGGGTATTGGAAAGTTAATACACGGGAAGGGTTGTCTGAAGAGATAATGCAAGAATACAAAACCGAGAATATTAGAAACGTAGCAGTCGTCGCTCACTCCAACGCAGGGAAAACATCGCTAATTGAAGCCATACTCCTGAATGGCGGAACTATTGATAGACTGGGTAGTGTGGATGAAGGCAACTCAGTGGCAGACTATGCCACCGATGAAATCGATCGTAAAATGACGATAAATTGTTCAATCTGTGTGGCAGAATGGAAAGGGCATAAAATCAATTTGATAGACACTCCGGGTGCGGAAGACCTTTATGGTGATTTGGCCAGTGCTCTAAGGGTGGTTGAGGCAGTTATAATTGTGATTGATGCCACTACTGGAGTGGAAGCGGGAACTGAAAAGATTTGGGAATCTATCCAACGCCAGAAACTCCCTAGCCTTTTCTTCGTGAATAAAATGGATAAGGAAGGTGCCGATTTTAAAAACGCGGTTTCAACAGTTGAAGACGTCCTTGAAGCAAGACCAGCTATAGTTCAACTGCCTATTGGTGCTGAAAGTGATTTTTCCAGTGTGTTTGATCTGATTCACTTTGATGATGAAAATATTCCGGAGGATTTGATAGAAGAAGCTCAAGAAGACAGGGAGATGCTGACTGAAGCAGCAGCGGAAAGCGATGAAGAACTGATCGAAAAATTCTTTGAAGACGGAGAATTAACGGGTGAGGAGATCGATTTAGGTATAAAGAACGGACTAAAAAGTGGCGAGATTATCCCCGCAATCAGCGGATCAGCTACTCAAAATATTGGTGTGGAAGAGCTAATGAACTTTTTGATCAGTTGCTGTCCATCTCCAGCATCTGTCGATTTAGATGAAGAGAATGCGTTTGAACCAGATCCATCAGCACCACTGTCGGCTCTAGTTTTCAAAACACTAGCTGACCCCTTTTCTGGCCGTTTGACTTTGTTTCGAGTTTTCTCTGGTACATTGAGTGGGGATAGCCAATTGCGAAATTCAACTAAATCTGAAAATGAACGAATTGGTAAAATCTCTTTTATGAATGGTAAAGAGCTAACTAACACACCTCAGGTAGCCGCTGGCGACTTCGGGGTTGCTATCAAGCTCAACTTGGCAGAAACTGGAGATACTTTTTGCACAGTTGATGACCCTATCCAATTACCAGGCATCGATTTGCCCAATCCTGTTATTTCGTTAGCCGTTTTACCCGCTCGTGATGGAGACGACGAAAAATTATCAACTTCCCTTCAGAGAATGTCCGAAGAAGATCCGACATTCCAGATATCCCGTAACGAAACCACTAGGCAGCTACTGGTCTCAGGTCTAGGTGAACTGCACATAACGATTATACGCAACCGAATGCAAGATAAATTTGGCATCGAAACTCTAACTGAAGACCCCAGGATTCCTTACCGGGAAACTGTGCGAGGCCGAGCTAATAATGTACGAGGCCGATTGAAAAAACAAAGTGGAGGCCGTGGCCAATTTGGTGAAGTTTGGATTCACCTTGAACCCCTTTCTGACTCAGACGAAATGTTTGAATTCGTTGATAATATCGTTGGCGGGTCTGTACCTCGCAACTATATTCCTGCTGTTGAAAAAGGTATTCGGGATACGATGACCAAGGGAGTATTAGCCGGTTACCCACTTTACGGGCTCAGAGTGACACTATATGATGGTAAACATCATCCGGTAGATTCTTCCGATATGGCATTCCAGTTGGCCGGTTCCCAAGCAATCAGAGATGCTGTGGAAACAGCAAAACCCATTTTGTTGGAGCCAGTATATAATATTTCTATCACTGTACCGGATCAATACATGGGAGATGTCATGGGGGACCTAAATAGTAAGCGAGGTCGTATCATGGGGATGGAACAAGTCGGGAAACGGCAGGTAATTCAGGCGACAGCACCCTTATCAGAGTTATCTCGCTACTCAATTGATTTGAAGTCTTTAACTAGTGCACGTGGGTCTTTCACGATGGAATATGACAGTTATGAGCAAATACCTGATGAAATTGCTCAAAAGGTCATTGCAGATAGTAAATCTGAAAATGAATCTGAATAGGTAAACGAAGCCCAGAACGGATGTAGGATACCTTAGGGGGCAAGTCCCCCCTTTTGTGTCGGTAGACTAATATTTATTTACTATTAGTCTACCTTTCAAGTGTAGGAATTGGTTTTTTGATAGCCTTCTTACAGTCCTGACAACTCGCTTTTACCATTTTTTCACCTGACTGGAGCTTTTGACTTGTTTGGGTAATTTCAAATTACTGAATAAGTATGTTACTTGTGTCTACTGATTTATAATGTTGTTGTGGTTAGGTCCTCAGCAAACCATTGAATCATCGTGGGGCTAACGAGATTCCAGATGATAGAATCTATTCTCACTCTTATGTTTTTCTCATCAAGTGGCAGACTGACAATCTAGGTTGCCTCAATCCATTTCTTATCTATCTTTCTTTAGTTCCACCTAGATCTTTTTGGAATTTTTATGGTCATTTGTATGCAAAAATCCAACCAGCGAATTGATCTATTAATCGCCTATTAATATGAGGCAGCTATAGCTTTGATTTGGTTTGATATTTGTATTCTTTGTTGTTATAATTCTGTCTCTATGTTAATCAGACCAGAGGGAGGTTTAATCGATCCCCGTGAATAAAAAAGCAAAGAGTGCGATCGTTTGGGTTATTCTGATCGGCATTGTTGTCTTTGCAACATATCGACTGATGGAACCCAAAGCAACTGAGCACAAGCTAAAAACCTCCGAATTCTACAGTTTGGTTAAGGGTAAGAACAGTAACACTCTATTCGATGGATCAATACAAATTGATAAAGACTGGATTCGGGGTCGCTTGAGCGTGGAAGGGCAACGCGAAATTAGGGACGCGCCCAGGACTGGATGGGATGGTAGTTTCAAAACTAGTCGAGATGTCTACTCGAACTACCCATTGGAAGAAGCTCTAATCGAGAATCAAATCCGATTTGATCATGCAATGTCTTCCAATTTCCCACAATGGCTAGTCTTTGTTGGGTCGACTGTTCTACCAATCCTGTTGTTTTTGGGAATTATGGTATTTATCTCCCGACAGATGCAAGGTGCTGGGAACCGCGCCATGTCTTTTGGGAAGAGCCGCGCTAAGCTGCACAGTGAAACTCAGACCAATACAACTTTTGATGACGTGGCTGGTTGTGATGAAGCAAAAGAGGCTCTTGTTGAGGTCATTGAATTTTTGAAAGACCCAAAGAAATTTCAGCGTTTGGGAGGAAGGATTCCCAAGGGTGTTTTGCTAATGGGGCCGCCCGGTACAGGGAAAACGCTACTAGCACGTGCAGTTGCCGGTGAAGCCGCTGTCCCTTTTTATAGTATTAGTGGCTCCGATTTTGTAGAAATGTTTGTTGGTGTTGGTGCTTCACGAGTGAGAGATCTATTCGAAACAGGCAAAAAGGATGCTCCTTGTATAATTTTCATTGATGAATTAGATGCCGTTGGGCGGCACCGTGGTGCAGGCATCGGTGGTGGACACGATGAACGTGAACAAACACTCAACCAACTGTTAGTCAGTATGGATGGATTCGACAGTTCCGAGGGCCTAATTTTGATTGCAGCGACCAACAGGCCTGACGTCTTAGACCCCGCGCTGCTTCGTCCCGGGCGTTTTGATCGGCAAATTGTGGTTGATATGCCCGATGTGAGAGGCCGCGAAAAATTATTTGAGGTCCACACCAAAGCACCTTTCAAACTAGATGACAATGTCAACCTAGCGAATCTGGCAAAAGCTACGCCGACCTTTTCAGGAGCTGACATATCCAACATGGCGAATGAAGCCGCATTGTTAGCAGCAAAAGAAAACAAGGAAACGGTTGACAGTGATTGTTTCGAGGAAGCTAAGGATCGAGTCATGATGGGTCCTGAACGGAAAAGTATGGTTGTAAGCGACAAAGAGCGTGAAATCACCGCTTACCACGAAGCAGGACACGCATTGCTTCACCATTTCATTCCGGAAAGTGATCCTAACTACAAGTGTTCAATCATACCTCGTGGTAGAGCTATGGGAGTTACGGTTGCATTACCAGCTGAAGAAAGACACAACTACAGTAGAAAATATCTGATTGGTCAGATTACTGTCTTACTTGGTGGGCGCGTAGCAGAAGAAATCAGGTTTGATGAGCAGACTACTGGAGCCCAAAACGATTTTGAGCGTTCGACTGACTTAGCCCGTAAGATGGTTACACAATGGGGAATGAGTGACCTTGGACCATTAGCGTTCGGAAAGAATGAGCAACAAGTCTTTTTGGGTAAAGAGATGGCACACCACAAAGACTACAGCGAAACTACAGCCCTTGAAATTGATAACGCTGTACAAAACATTGTATCTCATTGTTACGACAGAGCCAAGTCGATCTTGACTACTAATCTAGACGGATTAGGAAACTTAGCAGAAGAATTACTGGAAAAAGAAACTCTAGTTAGCGAAGAAATCATCGATATACTGGGGCCTAGACCCCAAGCTACTGGTATATAGATTAGTCAAATACAACTACGACAAAACGATTCTTCCCGAAGGCAACCTGATTCTTAAGAGTTTAGAATCAGGTTGCCTTTCTTTTTTTTTAACACTTTTAGGGTCTTTAACGGATGGCACTGTTTACAAATAACGGCTGGTCTTGCGGAGAAGAAACAGGTATTATGGGTATCATCAATGTTACACCCGATTCTTTCTCTGATGGGGGAAAATATGCCAACGTCGAAGCCACTGTTGTGCGAGCTAAACAGATGGTCGCAGATGGTGCTGATATTATTGATATAGGAGGAGAATCATCTCGCCCTGGTGCAGAACCGATAACTGCAAACGAAGAGTGTCGAAGGGTAATACCTGTGGTCCAAGCCTTAGCTGAGCAGTCTCAAATCCCTATTTCAGTTGATACCTACAAAGCCAAGGTCGCTCATGAAGCTCTATCTGCTGGGGCTTGTGTGATAAATGATATTACGGCTCTTCATGGAGACCCTAACATGTGTCAAATAGTAGCTGATGCTCAAGCCGGTGTTATTCTGATGCATATGCAGGGTGTGCCAGCAACCATGCAAAAGGCTCCCACCTATCAAAACGTTGTTACCGAAGTCCACTCCTGGCTAACTGAAGTTGCTAGCCAAGCAGTAGATCGAGGTATTGACTCAAGTCGGATTATGATCGATCCAGGTATTGGTTTTGGGAAAACATTCGACCATAATCTGGAAATACTTCGTCACTTAATGCAATTTCGCGGAATTGGTTATCCGATGTTAGTTGGGGTTTCCCGAAAAAAGTTTATCGGACGGATACTTAATTTACCCGTTCATCAGCGACAAGAAGGAACGGCAGCAACAGTTGCTTGGTCGATTATTAATGGAGCAAATGTGGTGAGGGTTCATGATGTCGCGAAGATGAAGCAAGTGGCACAGGTTATAGACACAATTTGTCGAACGAAGCCAGACCGTGAATAACTATCCGAAAATTATAGGAATTGGTATTGATATCATTGAAGTTACGCGTATTGCCTCGTCTTGCCAAAAATGGGTTGACCGTTTTGAGCAGCGTATATATACTCAAAAAGAACGTAATTATTGCGGAGAACCACCGTTGCGTTACCAAAGACTAGCCGCCCGTTTTGCGGCCAAAGAAGCAACCTTCAAAGCGCTAGGAACAGGGTTGATCAACGGTATGCAATGGACCGATATAGAAGTTTTGCCAGATGAACTAGGGAAGCCCATAATAACTTTGCTTAATGAAACCAAGCGTTATGCTGAAACAATAGGTGTCTCTGAACAGATGATCACACTGTCTCATACCAATGATTATGCTGTTGCCAATGTGATTTTATTCGGTTACCCCTCAACTATTAAAACCTAGAATAATGTGGTGCAAAATTGCTTGTCAATACTCATTGTTATTTATATTTGGTAGTGTTTGCTGGAGTCAATCAGCTAAATTGGTTGGGCCACAACCAATTAGTGGCCAGTTTTTGCGGCGCTTGACCCAAAACGAGTCCCCTTTTCACGAAAACCCAGCCTTAATAGCCACTTCTAGATCACAACTTCAGTTGTCGGCCGGGCGCTACCCACACCAGATTTCCCGCTTGAGCCAACCAAATGGTGATGGTCGGCTATTAGAAACTCGAGAGTATAATTTACCATCCGGAGGCTATGAGCGCTTGCTGATTGTCAAGCCTTTCAAAAACGTTGGTGTAATTGGCTTGGATTTGGCTTTTGAACATTTTGGGCCATACAGCCGAATGGATAACCAAGGCCAAGCAATCAGTGCTTTCCCCCAATCTAATCATGCCTTAGGTGTACGCTACGCAAAACGAATCGCCCCTAATTTAGCATTCGGTATAGATGCAAAATGGCTTCGTTCAAAAGAAGTTTCTATGGAGGAACCTAACTACAAAGGCCAGCTGGGGCATGGTTATGCTTATAGATTTGGCTTTCACCAAATTATTAACTCACGAATCGACTCTGGTTTGACAATTGGGAATTTGAGTAATGGCCTTTCGTTTGACAACCCTAATATTCCTCGCCACTTAGAAACTCGCATTCTTGTTAGTGGACGCTACCAAATTGAGGTTGCCCCGATAACTCTTAGTGCAGAAATAACCCATCAACCCCAATTTAACTTAGGATTCCAATTCGATTTGACAGGAGAAATTGCTTATAGAGATCGGGTTGCATTACGCTTAGGTTATCTACGTTGGGCAGAAACGCAACAACGAAAGTTTCACTATTTAGTAAATGGTCGGGCCGGAAATGAACAGAATATGTGGCATATGGAAGGAGTAAAGTTGAGCTTGATTTGGAATATTTGGAAAGCCCAACTCACTGTTAATTACCAACCGTATTTTCAGCTAAATCCCTTGCACAGCTATCATTCAACTGCTTTGAAAGGGAAAAATTTTCCAACATTTTCTCTCCGATTTCGAGCAACAAAATGAGCCGTTTTGAGGATGATCAATACGAAACTATCGCCAAACCTGTAACTACGAAGTTAACAGTAAAAAAGTCCCGATTCATCGGTATGATGAGATCCGTTGATTCGATGGAGTCAGTTAAATTCGCACTATCGGCTACTCATCGTGACTACCCTAGTGCCAGCCATTATTGCTATGGCTACCAATTTGGACTGGGTAAAAAATTGCGATCTTACGCTACCGATGATGGTGAACCAACTAATTCAGCAGGAAAACCAATTTTATCAATATTGAAAGCAAGTGGCTTATCGAATCTGATATGTTTGATTACCCGTTATTATGGAGGAATCAACCTAGGTGTCGGTGGCCTTATTAGAGCTTATAGTCAGTGTACTAAACAGTGCTTAGATTTAGCCGAAACAATAACTCAGACTTGCTACCAACAGTTGGTTATTACTGTTGTTTACGATAAAATTGATCAGATTTACAGGCTAAGTCGTAAAATGAAAGCTGTAATTTCTGATGTTGTATATGGTCAAAATGTGGTTATTCAAATCAAAGTTCGGCCGAGTGTGAAACCCCAGTTCACCGACCAACTAATGGGAATCAGTGGGGTTATTTCTGTCGATATACCAAGCGAGAATAAAATCTCATTCAGAGAATATGCCTAGGCGAAATTTCGGAGATTCATAGAATGAATGTTTTTTCAAAACGGATAGATCGTTTGCCTCCTTATATGTTTGGCAAACTCAAACAGTTGACCTACGAACGACGTACCCAGGGAGTTGACATTATTGATTTGGGTATGGGAAACCCTAACGATCCGACGCCACAGCCAATTGTGGATAAATTGTGCGACGCGGCACAAGACCCGCGTAACCACCGCTACTCGGCTTCAAAAGGAATCTTTAATCTGAGACGCGAAATATGTAGATATTATCAAAGTCGGTTTGGTGTCAATCTCGATCCCGATACTGAAGCGGTTTCTGTTATTGGAACCAAGGAAGGCTTGTCTCATTTGGCTCTTGCACTAATCGACGAAGGTGATTTGGCTTTAGTACCCAACCCAACGTTCCCTATTCACATCTACAGCATTATTTTGGCTGGTGGTAGTGTTGTCAGCATTCCGTTAAAAGAAGAAAATCAATTTGTGCCAAGTTTGTCAGAAATTACCAGAGAAATATGGCCACGCCCCAAGGTATTGATCTTGAGTTTTCCACATAACCCAACTGGCGCGGTAGTTGATCTTGAATTTTTCCGGGAAGTAGTTGACTTCGCGAAGCAGAATCAAATTGTACTAATCCACGATTTGGCATATGCGGACATCGTTTTCGATGGCTATGAAGCACCTAGTCTACTTCAAGTTGAAGGCGCGAAAGAGGTTGGGATCGAATTCATGTCGCTATCAAAATCCTACCACATGGCAGGTTGGCGTTGTGGGTTTGCAGTTGGTAACCCCGAATTGGTTAGTGTCCTTGCAAAAATCAAAGGTTATTACGATTACGGTATTTTTGCCCCAATTCAGGTCGCAGGCATTACCGCACTCCAATCTGACCCTAGTTTAGTACAAGAGCATGCACGACTTTACCAAGAACGTAGAGATGTGCTGATCGAAGGGTTAAACCGAATCGGTTGGTCTGTACCATCACCACGTGCATCAATGTTTGTTTGGGCTCCTATTCCACAGGCGTACAAAAACTTGTCTTCAATGGAGTTTGCTACTAAGTTACTAGATGAAGCACAAGTCTGCATTTCGCCTGGGGCTGGGTTTGGTCACAACGGTGAGGGGTACGTACGCATTGCTCTAGTCGAAAACCCAGATCGTATACGACAAGCCGTTAGACAAATCCGCCGAGCGTTATTTTAGGCTAGGCAAGAAACCCCATCGTATTGTGCAATGGGATTTAATCTTGGAGATGAAATTTACAGCGGAGATGTTTCTGATACGGAGAATGTTAGACAAAATCTGTGGAAATAAAAATCGTCTTATTCAGTCTTTACCGGCGTCGTGAATTACTCAACAATCTTTTTTGCTTTCGAATTCGCTTCTGCTTGGCTCTCCGCGCTTTATCACTTGGTTTTTCGTAGAATTTTCGTTTCTTAACTTCAGTGATGATTCCTTCCTTGCTACAGATCTTTTTGAATCGACCGAAAGCTCGATCAAAAGATTCATCTTCTGAGACAATTACTTCTATATTAGCTACATTTGCCATTTATTCATTTCACCCCCTTTGATTTCTACTGACGGCCTGTTCTGATCCGGCCCATCTGACGAGCCAACATCACGCGGGGGTATTATAGAGAATCGATTAAAAAATTGCCAACCTAATTGGCGTGATAAAGCTAATTGAATTGACCGAAACGCTCAATTGCTCTATAATGCTCCCGAGTATGATAAGTGTATTTATTTGCACGAGGAAGTGTTTTGTCTCTATTTTCATTAAAAGACCGTGTGGCACTAGTGACTGGTGCTGGTAGGGGGATTGGTAGAGGAATTGCTGAAGGCTTTGGTCAACAGGGAGCCACAGTAGTGTGTGCAGCCCGATCCGCAGACCAGATAGATGAAGTAGTATCTTCTATACAAAGTCAGGAAGGGAAGGCTTTAGCTCTTCAAATTGATGTTAGCGACCTAGATTCTATTACGGCAACAGTTGATACAATAATCAGTCAATTTGGCCAGATAGATATTTTGGTTAACAATGCTGGTATGAATGTCCGTCAGCCATTCATGGAGGTCACTGAGGATAACTACGACCAAATTATGGACGTGAATTTGAAAGGTTTATACTTTCTTAGCCAAGCAGTAGCGAAATACATGGTTCCCCGCCAAAAAGGAAAAATCATCAATATTGGGTCACTAACCACTGGCATTACTCTAGACCAAATATCAGTTTATACTGCTACAAAAGGAGCCGTGGGTCAACTAACAAAATCTCAGGCTCTTGAATTAGGCCCGTATAATATTCAAGCCAATGCTATTAGTCCAGGTTTTGTTGTTACCCCCTTGACTGAAAAAATTTGGTCCGATAAAACGATGCGAGATTGGGGAGAAGCTAAAGTTCCCATAGGACGATTAGCTCAGCCAGAAGACATGATCGGAACAGCCGTTTTTTTGGCTTCGTCGGCTTCTGATTATGTAACTGGTCAAATTATTTACGTTGACGGTGGTTTCATGACCGGTGATGTTTGGCCTTTGCCTTCAGCTGCGAGCAACTAGAAATTGCAGAGAGTATAAAAGCGCGTAAAAAAACTAGCGTTTGCTAAAACAGTTTTCCCCGTGTCCTCCCAAGTTCACAAGTGGACTGTTAGGCCTCTAGTTTTCAAACAATTTCACATTTTCTGTATGGCTGGGTTTATCACTAGGTTTTATGCAGCATTACTTTGTAGGGTAGTGTTTTGAAATACGCTGCAAACTTGGAATCATGGCATTTTGTCTGCTTGGCTTTCTAAGTAAATGCTTCTAACAGGAAAATCCACGCTCCGATTTTTCCTAACTCGGGAGCAGGTTGAATCGAATCTTGGCATATGGCTGGTTGACACGCCGACACGCCGATGATATAATCTGACCCGCCTTACCCCATCTTAGCTTGCTTTCGAAAGCACCAACGAGTTGAACTCGGCCTGAAGGATGTATCACCGATCAATGGAAACCCGTCAAAATCTCTTGATGATACTAGTCCAAATTGGAGTTGGTTCTGTTTCAGGTATGGTACTAGCTATTGTCGGTTACCTCCTCACTAATAATTTATTTTTGAACTCTGTTGTCAGTAACAGAGTTGAAAATGGTTTTTGGGTCGGTCTTTTTACTCTGATTGCATTCCTGTCAACTTATAGCTTGAGTGTAGTAGGAGTTGCTTACGGAATTAAGCAAGTAGCAAATCGATTTGGACAGGATTGTAATCTGAAACATGCTTGGCAGGGGTCCTTCTTAGGACCACCAGCTCTGGCTGTTCTAGTGATGACTACTCAGCTCAACTGGCAAACACTGACTGAGTCTTTCGGTGTTGGCTCTCTATTCAGTTGGGTGATTTTGGTTGTTCAACCCATCGCTCAGTTCTCCTCTTTTCCGGTATCGGTCCTACTAAAAATTGGCGTTCCTGTCGAGTTAATGTATTCTCTGTCAGTTCCAATTGGCGGCATAATCGGTTATCGTTTTGACTGGCACCGATCAAATGCTGCTTTAGATAGGGCAAACGATGATTTCTTCAAAACTGAATGATAACTGTAACTCAGACCTGTATGAGTACTAAATTATTCTTTTCAATTTCTGTTCCTTGATTTTATATAGATAGCGTTTTTGATGCAATTCGATCCAATTCTGACCGATGACAAGCCGAAAGATGAATGTGGTGTCTTTGGAGTATTTGGTCACGAAAAGGCTGCTGAACTAACCTATTTAGGGCTTCGTGCGCTTCAACACCGTGGTCAGGAAAGTGCAGGTATTGTTGCTTCCGAAGGTCAAACAATTTCCTATCACCGTGGAATGGGCTTAGTAACGGAAGTATTTAGCGACATGGACAAGTTGGCCAAATTAGAAGGTCATCTAGCAATTGGTCATAACCGATACTCGACCACAGGTAGTAGTAATATTGAAAATGCTCAACCGTTAGTTCGACAATATTCTCGTGGTCCTTTGGCAATTGCACATAATGGTAATTTAGTTAACGCTTACCGTATCAGAACAGACTTAGAATCTGCAGGGTCGATTTTTAATGGCACATCCGACACAGAAGTCATTGCACACCTGATCGCACGTTCACAGCAGGAGCTTTTGGAGGATCGAATCAGTGATGCTCTCCAAGAAGTTCGTGGTGCCTATTCATTATTGTTTCTGGGCAAATCTGTGCTAATTGGTGGACGTGATCCTAATGGTTTCCGACCCCTCTGGCTAGGTCGACTTGGCGAAGCTTATATTATTGCTTCTGAAACTTGTGCTTTTGATGTAGTCGAAGCACAACCGATTAGAGAAATCGCGCCTGGTGAAATGGTAGTTATTACGGATACTAAAAAACCCCCTAAAAGTTTCCAAGCCTTGCCAGCAGCAAACCAATTATCCCAATGTATTTTTGAGCATATCTACCTAGCACGACCAGATAGTATGATTTTTAACGAATTAGCTAATGGTCCACGTCGTGAATTTGGCCGACAGCTAGCTCGTGAATGTCCTGTTGACGCTGATATTGTTATTGCAGTACCAGACTCAGCGACCATTGCCGCTTTAGGATTTTCTGAGGAGGCTAAGATTCCTTTTGAAATGGGTCTCTATCGTAACCCATACGTGGGTCGGACCTTTATGAATCCATCCCAAGAAATCCGGGATCTAATGGTCAGAGTGAAGCTAAGTCCCGTCCGAAATGTCCTAGAAGGTAAGCGAGTTGTTGTTGTTGATGATTCGATTATGAGGGGTACAAACTCGCGCAAAATTATCTCTCTAATTCGTCAAGGTGGCGCAACCGAAGTGCACTTTCGGGTTTCATCGCCACCCAATCGTTATCCGTGCTTCTATGGAGTTGACACGCCAACACGGAAGGAGTTAATTGCAAGTTCTTGGACAGTGGAAGAAATCAAGAAGTACATTCGTGCCGATTCCTTGGGTTATTTGAGTATTGAGGGTATGCTTAGTTGCGTCAAAGAACCACAAGACTACTGTACTGCTTGCTTTGATGGTAATTATCCACTGGAGTTCAGTGGACAACCCACGAACCAATTACCGATTACGTTTGAATTGAAATCGTTATAGGCTCAAACCATAGTAAGAAATATGAAGGCATTAGAGAAAATTAAAGAGTCGTCTCAGGCTATCGTCAAAATTTGTCAAAAAGAACGTTTATCTAAGGCTGATAAAGAAAGGTTGTTCAAACTACAGGGAGATATATTTTCACAAATTGATACTCTAACTGAGTGTGAAATTTGTGGAAGAGTTTCCGATCTAATTGCTTCTATTACAATTGCTAATACTACTGCCAATTTGTGCAGTCAATGTGGGATTGTGGCTCTGACTGATGGTCAGATTAAGAAAACTAGCCGTCGTTCATCGCGAAAGACCTCAACGGATAATAGAGCAATCAAAAACAAAAAAGTAAACAAGACGAGCCCACCACCTAGCAAAACTGCCCCTATTAAAACCAATACAGCAAGTTTGATTGAAAACATTGAGCTGGAAACTGACTTGAGCAAACCTATTATCCGACGAATTGAGAAGATGATCACCGAGATTGCAACGCCAATGAGTATTGAACATACCTTTCGATATATGCTTAACGAAGCTAAAATAGCTAAAATGAAAGTTTCCGACGAACAATTGGAAAAAGCTGTAAGTATACTAATGACGAATACAACTAAGAGCTAAAAGATAATGGTTAAAATTGGTAATGTTGAAGTAGGCAAATTTCCGCTTCTGTTAGCACCCATGGAAGATGTCAGCGATCCTCCGTTTAGAGCTGTTTGTAAAGAAAACGGAGCGGATGTAATGTACACCGAATTCATATCTGCTGAAGGTCTAATCCGAAATGCAGCACAGAGCGTAGCAAAACTGGATATATTCGAATACGAGCGCCCCATTGGTATCCAGATTTTTGGACATAATATCGACTCAATGCGCGAGTCTACCGAAATTTCTCAGTCGGCCAATCCTGACATCATTGACATTAATTATGGCTGCCCTGTCAAACGGGTCACCGGTAAAGGGGCCGGAGCTGGCATACTACAGGACATACCCAAAATGGTGCAAATGACGGATCAAATTGTTAAATCAACTCATCTGCCCGTAACTGTCAAGACTCGTCTTGGCTGGAACGACAATACATTATTCGTAGTAGAAGTGGCCGAACGTCTCCAGGATGTTGGCATTCAGGCTATTTCGATCCATGGACGCACAAGAAAACAAATGTATAAGGGGTCAGCAGATTGGACGCTGATCGGTAGAATTAAGGACAATCCTCGTATTCGTATTCCTGTTTTCGGTAACGGTGACGTAGATAGCCCAGAAAAAGCGATTCGAATGAAGCGAACTTACGGCGTCGATGGAATTATGATTGGTAGAGCTACTATTGGTTATCCTTGGATTTTCAACGAGATTAAACATTTTATAAAAACCGGCCAGCACTTAGCGCCACCAACAATAGATCAACGTATTGATACCGTAAAAAAACATTTCGAGTTTTCTCTACGTTGGAAAGGCGAAAGAGTTGGACTCTACGAAATGCGTCGGCATTACAAGAACTATTTCAAAAATCTCAATGGTTTAAAGCCATATCGCCAACAGTTGTGTACTTGCGACGATATTTTGCGTATTCCTGAGATTCTGGAAGAGATTCGCCAACATGTGCAGCAAATAAGCCCACATAAAATCAAATTAGCTAGTTAATCAGTAATCGGATAGCTAGGAGAATAAGATGCAAGATGTAAACCGTCAAGTTGTTTTAGCCCGACGACCCAAAGGGTATCCCATCGAATCTGATTTTGACTTAATAGAAACCCCTATACCCAAACCAAACCAAGAAGAGATTTTAGTTCGTACAATTTACCTTTCAGTAGATCCGTACATGAGGGGACGAATGAATGCAAGTCGAAAATCCTACGCACCACCGGTCGAAGGCCGAGAAGTTATAACTGGTGGCGTAGTAGGCGAAGTAATCGAATCAAAAAGTGAGCAATTTTCAGTTGGTGATATAGTACAATGTCAACTTGGTTGGCAAGCTTATGGAATAATGCCTGCGGGGCAAGCTAGAAAAGTTGACCCTGATTTAGCACCGATTTCGACATCGCTTGGTATCTTGGGAATGCCTGGACTGACTGCTTATTTCGGTCTACTCGATGTTTGCCAACCTAAATCAAGTGAAACTATCTTTGTTTCTGGCTCAGCTGGTGCTGTTGGATCTTTGGTCGGTCAGATAGCCAAAATCAAAGGGTGTCGAGTCGTTGGTTCCGCAGGTACTGATCAAAAAGTTGATCATGTTTTATCCGAATTGGGTTTCGATGGGGCCTATAATTACAGGAAGATTAGCGACTATACGACCAAGATTACTGAGCTCTGTCCAAATGGAGTAGACGCCTATTTTGACAATGTGGGTGGTGTCCAAACCGATGCGATATTTCCTAATCTGAATCTAGGGGCAAGAATTGCTATTTGCGGACAGATCTCACAGTATAATTTGACAGAACCTGAGTTAGGCCCTCGATTATTTTTTCAATTTATTATTAAACGGCTAACGATGAGAGGCTTTCTTGTTTCTGATTTTGCTGATCGTTACCCACATGCTTTAGCTGAGATGGCAAGTTGGCTTAATTCGGGACAGTTGGAATATCGTGAAACTATAACCGAAGGCCTAGAAAATGCAGCATCTGCTTTCATCAGCATGCTAAAAGGTGGGAATTTGGGTAAACAGCTGGTAAAAATCAGCGAGTAAGCCGAGGTCTATAGCCAAAATCATTTTACATTGTCTCATGTTTTTGGTCATACAACGTTATTGAATTCGGAATGATTATTTTTGGAGAGCGCATCTGATGAAAAAAATTAAAGTTGGTGTCATTGGTAGTGGAGGAATTGCTCGCAGTGCTCATCTTCCAAATTACCGAAAAATTGAGAATGTAGAAATCGTAGCAGTGGCTGATATCAACTTGGAAACAGCTAAAAAAGCATCTGAAGAATTTGCTGTACCCCATAATTTTGCCAATTATGAAGAGCTGCTCGGAATTGATGAGATTGATGCTGTCAGTATTTGTACGCCTAATGCGTTTCACGCATCAGCCTCAATTTCTGCTTTAGAAGCAGGTAAGCACGTATTATGCGAAAAACCAATGGCTGTTAATGCTCAAGAGGGGCAAGCCATGGTTGAGGCAGCTAAACACGCCGGAAAAATTCTGCAAATTGGTTTAGCCTCTCGTTTTACCCCACAATCCGAATATCTGAAACAGATTATTGATAGTGGCAGGTTAGGTGATATCTACTACGGTCGAGCTGCATCGATGCGTCGTCGCGGAATTCCCAGTTGGGGTGTTTTTATTCGAAAAGATATGTCAGGCGGTGGAACTCTGTATGATATTGGGGTTCATTCTATTGATCATGTAGTTTGGTTGATGGGAGCACCAAAACCAACTGCTGCATTTGGTGCTGCAATGACCAAGTTTGGAAACCGGTATGATGTGATTAACAATTGGGGTCCTTGGGATGTAGAGAACTTCGACGTTGATGACTTTGCCACGGGTAGCGTTCGTTTTGAAAATGGTGCAATGCTGACCATCGAAAGCGCTTGGGCCTCTAATATCGAAAATATTGGTGGTTCATTTATCATGGGTACTGACGGTGGTGTTCATGTCATCGGGAACGAAATCTATGAGCAACGTAACGGAAAACTTGTGGAAACTCCTTTACAATTACCACCTGCTGGATCTGGGCACCAGATCGAAATCGAGCGCTTCATAGAAGCAATCCGAAACGATTTACCATCGCCTGTAGATCCAGAGGAAGTATTGAATGTACAGAAAATTATGGACGCTATATATCAATCTAGTGAAACAGGACAATCCGTTAATATCGAATAAATTATTGGTTCATTTATCATGGGTACTGACGGTGGTGTTCATGTCATCGGGAACGAAATCTATGAGCAACGTAACGGAAAACTTGTGGAAACTCCTTTACAATTACCGCCGGCTGGATCTGGGCACCAGATTGAAATCGAGCGCTTCATAGAAACAATCCAAAACAAGAATGTGCCTTAGATAGTACGTGTAATATTTGATTCTGTTAGTATTATTGATGTTTTGTATATGTATAACGATATTACCAATATGGCTGTTCATGCCATCCACTTCGTAAATAGTATGATATTTACGCCCATAAATATCGTGTCAGCATTTTCATTTGATAAGAAGAATAAGCTAGCGATAACTTGGACTAAAACCAAAAAATTCTACGTTTCTTGTAATTTATAAATAATTAATTCAGTAACTTTCATCGTCACACAATTATTGGGTGGAAACGAGCAGCCCAAACTCCCAGTGATCTGGACTTGAACACTCTGAGGCTAGCTACAAGGATACAAGGTATACGAAATATATACGGTATTTGATGCGTATGTTGAACCGACCACAACCACTGGTTTTCCGTAATAACGCGTTGGATACCGTTTTCTAAACTCCGCATAAATACTTTTATGATACAACGCATCTGCTCCGAACATTTTTTGACGAAAGTTTCCTTCACAAAAACTGAGGATGGGTGATAAGTAATTATGTTGAAGATCCCGCATTTTACACAAGCCAACTCCAACTCGAGTACCAGTATCAAGGGCAGGTGATTTCTGGTCGGATAAAGCATTCCTGATCCAGACACTCACATGCTGTTCATATTGACACACAGCAGTTGCAGAGCAAAACTTATGGAATATGATCGAGAGATATTTTTAAAACAACATGGGGACTATCCAAAATGCGACCCAGACACGGTGCATGAATTTGAATACTTAGAGGACAGATTGACAATCGCTGCCTGGTGAGAAAATAATAATTTGTATATCAGCTTTTGTCAGATAACACCTTTTCAAATACATATAGATAAGGATTAGTATGTTAGGTTTTTTAAAAAATTTTCGTGTGGAATTACTCTGTGGGTTGACTGTGGCCCTCGCTTTGATACCAGAAGCAGTTGCATTTAGCTTCATAGCATATGTAGACCCTAGAGTGGGTTTATATGCAGCATTCATGATGGGATTGATAACTGCAGTTGTAGGTGGAAGGCCAGGCATGATCTCTGGAGCTACCGGAGCGATTGCTGTTATATTCGCGAAATTAATGTTAGAACAAACCAAAATACATGGTTCTAGTGTGGCGTTACAATACCTATTCTTAGCAGTATGCGTGATGGGTTTGATACAAATAGCTTTTGGCTTGTTACGATGGGGCAAGTATATAACGATCATACCGCATTCAGTCATGATCGGATTTGTGAACGGACTAGCTATAATTATAGCACAAGCACAATTCGCTCAATTTAAAATTAGAACAGACACGGGAATGGAACTGTTACCAACACAACCATTAGCATTAATGATAGGTTTAATAATAGTGACAATGGTGATTATTCATTGGCTGCCTAAAATCACAAAGATTATACCTTCTACGCTTGTAGCAATAGTGACAGTAACCGGAGTGTCAGTTTACTTAAGATCACGCGGATACGAAATACGTAATGTGATGGATTTTGTACGTTCTATGGATCCTTCCCAGACTAGCTTGACCGCTTCGTTACCTACATTTATCTTACCTACAGTAAATTTTGAAATGCTAAAAACGGTCTTACCATACTCTACAGTCGCGGCGGCTGTAGGGTTGACAGAATCACTCATGACTTTAACATTAATAGACGAGATCACAGATACCAAAGGCCAGAAAAACAAAGAAAGCATCGGGCAGGGAGTCGCAAATTTAATTAATGGGTTTTTTGGTGGGATGGGCGGCTGTGCCATGATTGGTCAGAGTATGATCAACATACGAGGTGGTGCCCGTGGTAGGACCTCTGGCATTGTCGCGGCAGTCAGCATGATGGTGTTCATAATGTACGCTTCTGAATTAGTCGAGATGATACCATTGGCAGCCCTTGTAGGAGTAATGTTCATGGTGTCTATTGGTACATTCGAATGGTCGAGCTTAAGGTTACTGAACAGAATACCTCGACCGGACGCGATAATCATTTTGGTTGTGACTGGGATCACAATCGTGTTCCACAATCTCGCCATTGCGGTATTGGTCGGTGTGATAATCGCGGCTGTTGTATACAGCTGGAATCAAGGTGGAGCGCTGACGTTCACAAAAGACCAGACTCATAACAAAAATGACAAATACATTTTCACGGGTACATTGTTTTTCGGATCAGCAGATAATTTTAAAAACTCTTTTGATTATAACCAGAGTACCGAGACAGTCGTGATCGACATGCATGACACACGCGTGTGTGATTATTCTGGTGCTGAAACGCTGGAAAATGTAAGAAACAAATATAAGGAAAATGGTAGAAAAGTTATATACAGGAACATGAACAAACAATGCATGGAACTAGTCAAAAATACCGGAGCCCAACTAGAATATTTAATTGAATAAATATTGGTAAAAGTTGAGTATGAAGACCGGTTTATCATGCCTGTGGATCCGGCGGAAGTATTGAATATACAGAAAATTATAGACGCTATATATCGACCTAGTGAAACCAGGGAATCCGTTAATATCGAATAAACTGTCAGCGCTACCTCTTGTCTTTTGATTAATTCTCGATTTTTTAGGCCCTTATAACAGTGGGTAATATGCCTCGACTATCTGGATAATCTAGGAAACTTGCAATCACGGACCTGCATTATTGGTCTAAACAATACTTTTGTTAATGTGCTTTGGGGGCCGTAACGAGAAATCTTACTCTTGCCTATCTTCAGTCTTGGATGACTTCAGGATTATCTGTTGTCCTATTATCCATACCTATTTATTAGTGTTATTTCCTATGTAAGCATAGGGGCGAATTATCTCTAAATTATCTACCGAAACAGGCTTGCTCTGTGGATTGAAGACAATCCATTCTATTTCGTCTTCTGCTAGTTCTATACGTAAGATTGTAGTTTCAATGTCATCGCGCAAAACTGAGATGCCAGACGCACCGACAGTTGATTGTAAATCGTATCTGTTTTCTACTTTAGCATCTGGGTTGTTGTTGCTCGTTCGGGATCGATAGGGTAAGTGGGGATAATAGAGCTGAGTAAAGACCATTTTCTGATCGACTTCGACTTTTCCTTGCCACATATACCTAAGTTGAGCAGGACAATCACTGGTACGCGGATCCACCGATAGTCGATCTATTATCTGAAGTTGGCGATCGGAACGTGGTGCAAACCAGACAAGCAAATCAACAGCCGGCGATTTCATACTAAAACGACCATTACCTCCTATTGGAGCACTCAAAAATGTGTTAGCCCAATGAGCACCTATCTGTGGTCCTATATTCTGAGTATTCCAGAGAGAAGATATCCTAGCTTGAAATTCTTCTTCAAAGTTTACAATTTCGCGTGAGACTAAAAATCGGTTTTTAACGAAGATAAATTCTCTTTCATAAATCACTGGTAAACCATCTACGTTTT
>JACLAC010009594.1_pt1 | contig 55171 bp, 46 predicted proteins | sample 8027881 | NCBI WGS metagenome assembly JACLAC01 (sample SAMN15725517, study PRJNA655200) | protist metagenome | isolation source: fluorescence activated cell sorting (FACS) single amplified genomes of... | place: Spain: Blaines Bay Microbial Observatory, Mediterranean Sea | collected 2016-01-19 | reverse complement strand
GCTCATCTTCTAAGCCCTCATTGACAGCAATCACCTCTCCAGACAATGGCGCATAAACATCAGAAGCCGCTTTGACTGACTCCACCACGCCGGCTTCGTCGGCAGCAGCCAACAAAACGCCAATTTCGGGTAACTCAACATAAACCACATCGCCCAACTGGCTCTGCGCATGGTCAGTAATGCCGACAGTGATGGTGCCATCTTCTTCAAGCCTTGCCCATTCATGGCTAGTAGCATAACGAAGTTCTTCTGGTAAGTTGCTCATGTTTTCATTTCTCTATCGTAGTTGTACTAAAAAATATGCATCAAAAAAAATTCAGCCAACCTGAAATTTACTTGCCTGCATCAGGAAAAAGTTTCTCGCTATGCGTGATCAGCTCATCTAGGGTCAGATCAAAACTTTTTAAGAAGTGCTCGCGAAAGTAAACTACCTCTTTTAAATTCATCGTATCTAGGCGCTGCTCTACATCACTAACGGCTTTGGCGAACTCACGATTGCCAGCATTAATCTCTGCCTTGCATTTAATGAGCGAGGCAATCAAGTCGGCCGCCTTAATTAGAGCAGCAGTAGATTCCGACTGCTGATCGTGCAATAAAAACTCACGGTAAACAGGTTGCAACGCTTCAGGCAGCGTCGACAACATTTCTTGCTCGGCAGCATACTCCACCTCTTTATATGCATCACGAATTTTTCGATTATGGTACTTGATCGGCGACGGCAAATCACCGGTTAGTACCTCGGATGCATCATGGTATAACGCTGCCGCCATAATCTTCTCTGGCTCGATATCGCGTCCATAAATAGATTTTCCAATAATTGCTAAGCAATGTGCAATAGCGGCAACCTCAAACGAATGCTCCATTACGTTTTCTTGAATAGCATTGCGCTTCATGCCCCAGCGATGAATCCAGCGCATTTTACTCAAATAGGCGAAAAAGTGGTTATTCATAAGGTCTCAGCTCAAATCCAGTAGTGGCGATATTCATAATGCGGCGGGCAGCAAAGCCTGAACAGAAAACACCGGCACTGATCTAGCCCAACCCCATTGCGTATTTAAGGATTTTATTTTTAAGCCATGGCAGGCTATTCACTTGCTGCATACCCCAGTTGCGCAACCACATGACTGGCAACGGTACCGGCTCATACAAACGCTTAAAGCCCTCAACCACAGCCATCATAGCGAGATTATCAGTTTTGCGCGCGCGCTGATATCGCTGCAGGCGAGCAAGCTCTCCGAGCGGCGCGCCGTCAGCAGTGGCCATGGCAATAGTCTGCGCCAACTCTTGCACATCGCCAATACCCAGGTTAATGCCCTGCCCGGCCAGCGGATGAATCGTATGCGCCGCATCAGCAATCAAGGCAAAGCCTTCCTGTACGTAGTCGATGGCATGCTGCTGCTGCAAAGAAAAAGATTGACGCCGAGACACCGCCACAACATCACCTAATCGAAATTCCAGCGCACTCGCCAACTGCTGACAAAACTCAGCTTCGGGCAAAGCCAGCAGCTGCTCTGCTCGCTCGCGCGTCTGCGACCAAACAATAGAGCAATAGTGTGGACCTACGTGGTCACTTGATTTCGGCTCAGTCATTAACGGCAAATATGCCAATGGCCCTGTGCCAGTAAAAGTTTGCCAAGCGGTATATTGATGGGGCTGACTAACAGCGACCGTACATACAATGGCATCTTGCTGGTAATCCCAGGCACGCACTGGCATTCCGAGCATTTGGCGACAAGGTGAATGCGCTCCGTCGGCCGCCACAACCAAATCCGCTGTCATCCTAGAGCCGTTGTTCAGCGTCACCTGAGCACCACCAGCAGCCTGCTGGCGTTCGCCAGCTTTAGGCAACACAATGGACGATACGGCACAGCCATCTAATATTTCAACTCGCTGCTCACGCACAGCACTCATTAAGGCCGCGGTGATCACCCGGTTTTCAACAATATGGCCTAAATAATCGACACCCATGGCCTGCGCATCGAAATTGATTTCGCCCGTACCACGCGCATCCCAAACTTGCATGCCCACAAACGGGCAGCTGCGCAGGGCCGTCATTGCCGACCATACGCCAAGCTTTTCAAAATAGTCGATCGATGCGCGCGTCAACGCACTCACGCGAGCATCGAAGCCTTTAACCTCGCCGCCTTGAGCGGGCAACTTGTCGGAAACTTTATGCGCCTCAACTAAGGCAATACGTAAGCCCTTGGTGCCGGCATAAAAGCCTGAGCTCAGGCTGCAAGCAAGAGCGCTGCCAGCAATACCAGCGCCGACAATAATGACGTCAAAGTCATGACGCATTCGACAGAACCTTCAATGATTTGCAGCACATAGGGAGGGACACGCTCAATTTATTTACGCTTACTCAAACGAGGCTTAGGTAGAGATTTTTTTACCACCGACACCGATTTTTTCTTAGGCAATGTTTTTTTAGTCGGCTTTGTCTTGCTGCTGGATGCAGCCTTGGCTTTTAACCTAGACTTTGACGCCGCTTTAGATTTTAACGACGCATGAGATTTCACTTTGGACTTCGCTTTACTCTCAACCGTGGCTTTAGTCCGAGCGGTGGCTACCGTCTTAGCAGTTGCTTTCTTGCTCGCAGCTTTGATTTTGGCTTTGGCGGAAACTGAAACAGCGGGGATTGCATGCGACTGACGCATATGCGCCTCAATATCGGCCACACTTTTACAAACATCGCGGGTCAAAACGTCATTACCCGACTGCGTCAACGCGATGTCATCTTCAATACGTATTCCAATACCTCGCCACTTGGCTGCTACTTTAGTATTGGCTGCCGCCACATAAATGCCCGGCTCTATGGTCATCACCATACCCGGCTCGAGCACCCGCCATTCATTATGAACTTTATAATCACCTACATCATGCACATCCATACCCAGCCAATGTCCCGCTCGATGCATGTAAAAAGGCTTGTAAGCTTCGGTCTCAACTAACTCGTTGAGCTCACCCGATAACAGCTTTAAATCAATCAAGCCTTGCGTGATGACGCTCACCGTCACATCGTGCGGCTCGTTCCAATGGTTACCCGGCACGGCTGCTTTAATAGCTTCGAGTTGAGCATCCAAAACCACCTCATACAAGGCCTGCTGGGCCTTGCTGAACTTGCCGTTAGCCGGAAAAGTACGCGTAATATCTGATGCATAGCAATTGAGCTCGCAACCGGCATCCACCAATACCAAGTCGCCATCTCGAATCATGCTGTCGTTTTCAACATAGTGCAAAATACAGCCGTTAACACCCGCGCCTACGATTGAACTGTAAGCCGGATGCTGAGCACCAGCGGCTCCAAAGGCGTAGAGATATTCCGCCTCCAGCTCGTACTCCATCATCCCCGGCCGGCACTTTGCCATGGCGCGCATGTGTGCCTCGGCCGATATACAGGCGGCTGCGCGCATAACGCGCAGTTCGGCAGCGCTTTTGTAGAGCCGCAAGTCGTGTAAGAGGTGATCCAAATCCAAAAACTCACCTGGCGGATGCGCACCAGCTCGCGCATTGGCGCGCAATACGTTAACCCAATCCATTACCTGGCGATCAAAATCCGGCCACTTACCCATTGCGTAATAAACGCGCTCTCGGCTTTCTAGCAAGCCTGGCAAAATATCGTCAATGTCGCTGATAGGGAAGGCATCATCGGCGCCAAAATTTTCAACGACGCCCTCCGGCCCCTGCCGATAACCATCCCACAGCTCGCGCTCGGGATCACGCTCACGACAAAATAGTAAACACTCACCATGCGCCCGCCCGGGTATTAACACCAACACCGCTTCTGGCTCATTAAAACCGGTCAAATAATGAAAATCGCTGTCTTGGCGAAATTTAAATTCAGCGTCACGGTTGCGAATGACCATTGAGGCTGAAGGCACAATGGCAATACTGTCAACTTCCATCTGCTGCATTAAATTACGACGACGCCTAGCAAATTCTTGGCGAGAAATACTGGGAGTAATCTTTGGCTTGTAGTTATTCGATGTAGGCATGGTATGGGGTCAGTTGAGTATGTCCAAAAAGCTGCGCTCATTAACAGTAAGCATCTATAAGCGTTTACCGCTGCGCTCTAATGTAATGTACGCTCGTTATCCGCAGGCGGTGCTGGCTTCGGTGAAGTTTTGCTCACTGGTGTTGCCTCAACCCAGCCATGTTCGGTAAAGACCGTTAATGCAGCAAGGCGCAAGTACTCAATCACCTCCACATAATCGCGCTCGGCTTCCTCGTCGCCAGTGCTCTCGCGAGGGGCCTCAACCGCAAGCGGATCGAATAGATCATTCTCTTCGTCCCAGTCAGCCGCCTCTTCGGGCTGATGATCGCCATCGTCTTGCGACGCCACAGCGCCCTGAGCACTGGCTTGCGCAATAGCCGCCATATCTTGCAAGGCCTCTACTACCGACGGCGTTAACTCAGGCTTCGACTGATCTTTGGCCGCTTTACCTGTATGCGCTCGAGCCTCGGCAAAACCGCCCAAAAAACCTTTACACCAATGAGCCAAACTTTCAGTGCGCTGCTCAATTTCATGGTCATCATCGGGTAGAAACAACTGAAAAGCCATTTCAATATCGGTGAGCTGCTCAAGCTGTGTACTCGCCAGTCCTCCCAGTATGCCTATAGCTTCTTCAAACTGACCCTCATCTAAACGCTGATCGGCGCCAGTGACCGCCAGCCCAAACAGCGCCCATTGACGCGCCGGCAGACGCATCGCACCAGACAACGCCCCCACTAAGGCACCATGTAATTCAGCCGGTGAAAACTGACTGCCAATAGTCACCAGCCAGTCGGCCAGCTCATCAAAATCTTGCGGAGCATTGAGAGTACTTCTTTGTGCGTTATCCAACTTTTCACCTTTACTCGTTTTAGATTGCCGCCAATTCAATAGCCGCCGGCTGTGCCTTAATTTTAATAGGCCATTTCAACAGAGCGATTATAGGGGACATCCTGACTAATCGACAGGCAGTAATATTGTGTATTCGGAATTGTCGCGCAATGATTGACCATCTTGCTCAGGCGCACTATATTAGCTGTCTAGATTAAACCGTATGGCATTAAATGACGTTATAGCGGAGTAAAAACGAGGCCTTACGCGCACTGTTGCTGATATACCGGCTCAATAGCTGCCAACTAAGCGCCACAACAAGCACTTATCAACCGCCGCACCACACATGCAGTGCTGCTCTAGGCCATAACGAGCTGTCACACAGTTAACCACACATGCAACGCTGCGCTTGCGCGCAACCGTCAGCGGTTATCAAACTCGGATAAAAGTTCATGAGAGACTACTTAGAAAACCTTGAAGAAAAGGTTGATGAGCTTGTTGCGCTATGCAGCGCACTGGACAAAGAAAACAAAAGTTTGCGCACGCGTGAAAATGATTGGCTGGGCGAGCGCAGACAGTTACTCATTAAAAATGAAACCGCTCGCACAAAAGTAGAAGCAATGATTAGTCGACTTAAATCAATGGAGAATGGCGAATGACCAGTTTGTCGCGCGGTACTGTGCCACCCAAACCTACAAAACCCGAAGGCGATGAGCCGACGGTTATCGATGTAAAAATTTTAGGCAAAGATTATCAGGTAACCTGCCCTGCTGACGAGCAAGACGATCTTGTGTTGGCCGCCACACAGCTTGATCAGCGCATGCGAGAAATTCGTGAAACCGGTAAAGTAATTGGCCTAGAAAGAATAGCTGTAATGGCGGGGCTCAATATCACGCATGAATTTTTGCAAGCTAAAGATCGCGCAGAGGGCAAAGAAACCACCAACCTTTTGAAAAAGCTCAACCGCAAGCTCGACAACGCCTTACAAAGCGCCAAGCAAATGGAAATATAAGTAAAGGTTGCGCGTCCGAGCAGTCAGCACAAAAAGTTTGCGCGCTTGTAATACCACAATAGTAATTACTATCAATAAATCTAGTGAGCGATGCAGCGTCGTCAAATTGCAACACTTTGAAGTGCCAGTCAAAGCCAACAAGAATAAAGTTAAAAAACGTAAATTTTTTTAACTTTCCCCAAGCAACCAGCCTGCCTCAGCGCATAAATTATGACGGTACTGCGCGCCTATATAACGTTATAAAAATAAATCACTCCACTTTAAACTCAAACGCTCTAACTATTGAGTATCGGTGCGCGAACTTCTAGTTTATACTGCTTTCGCACCCTGAGGTATTTGCCAGTCAGCATGTCCTTGAGCCGATAATACCGCTTTGGGGGTTACTCGCCGCGTTTGTGTGCATGCCTGGTTTACCGGGAAGCCTTTGACGCGAACAGTGCCACCACCTTGAACCTTTCGGTTCGAGGCCGCAACGACAGCGGTACCCTGGGGCGCACCACTTCACATAAGCTAACACTGCATTAATCGGCGTTGCCTTGCTAATTTAAACAAACCTTTTGAAATCAGCTTGTTGAAATCAAGCCAATTTCAACCCAGCCAAACCGATCTAAACTTCACCACGCTTTTCTTTACACATTTCCCGCATCGACCCATAAACATCACCTGCTATCAAAGCCCTACGTTGCCCTAGGTTGTATTAAGGCAGTATCATCCTCATTGAGCGTATAGGCGGGGGGAGCCTGCGCACTTCAATGATCTTGAGTGAACTTTGCATTTGACCCACGCAGCCCGATCCAAACTACGCCAAGAGCATCGACAACAACGTCGTCGGCTCAGACCCAAGCAGCAGCAGCAAGCCGCACTGCGCTTGAGCAAACAATTATGCGCAACGCCCTCTTTTTTGCGCGCCAAAGTTATCGCCACCTATATTGCCGACGACGGCGAAATAGCACTGCAAAATGTTATTGCCAAGGCCTGGCAGCAAGGTAAAGCTATTTACACGCCCGCCTTTAATGCACGCAAAGCAATGTATTTTGTGCGCTATCGAAAAGGCGATCAGCTGATAGCAAAGCAGTGGGGAGTCAAGGTGCCCACAGCGCAAACAACCCCTATTAAGCTGCCTGCGTTTGATCTTATATTAACGCCGCTAGTGGCATTCGACCTTGAAGGCAATCGGCTGGGACGTGGCGGCGGATACTATGATCGCTTTTTAGCGCAGTATGGCGGAGCAACGCAGACAACTAAAAAATCGCGCCGGCCGGTTATCATGGGGGTTGCCCACACCTGCCAACAAACAACCGCTATTGCTGCGCAACCATGGGACATCAAGCTAGATGCCATCGCTACTGAAAAAGCGGTAACATATTTTTAATTAAGACCCCACTCGGCCTAAGCATTACTGCACAAGTTCGCTTATAGTGAGCACCCAATTTATTCACTCTTTGCTATTGGATTTTGCCATGTCACAGACCGCTCAAAACCAACAAAAAATGGATGCAGCCAAAGCTGCTTTAGCGCACATTAAACCGATGCTAGAAAACAATAGCATTGTGGGCGTCGGCACCGGCTCAACGGTGAATTACTTTATTGACGAATTGGCCAGCGTAAAGCATTTATTCAGGGCCGCCGTATCCAGCTCTGATGAAAGCACACAAAGGCTGCAAGATCACGGCATTAGCGTGATGGACCTCAACGAAGTGAATGAGCTTGAATTTTATGTGGATGGTGCCGATGAAAGTAATACCCACCTGCAACTGATCAAAGGTGGCGGCGCCGCTTTAACGCGCGAAAAAATTGTTGCTGCGGTGGCCAGAAAGTTTGTTTGTATTGTGGATGAAAGCAAACTGGTAGGTGTGCTCGGGGCCTTTGCGCTGCCGGTTGAAGTTATTCCTATGGCGCGCAGCTATGTAGCACGCAAACTTGCCGGCCTAGGCGGAATGCCCGAGTACCGCGCAGGGGTGGTCACCGATAATGGCAATCATATTTTGGACGTACACAATTTAAAAATTCTTAACCCTATTGATTTAGAAAAAACTATTAACAATATTGTGGGCGTAGTCTCAAATGGTTTATTTGCATCACGCGCCGCTGATATTTTAATTGTGGGCGGCGCCAATGGCGTTACGGTTAAAAAATCTAGTTAAGAATATGGGGGACCTGCTTGGAAATCGGATTCGATTTCCAAGCAGGCCGCTACAGTAATGGGCGAAAGCCCTCCTCCGCATCCGTTTGTATTGTCCAGCCGTCAAACTGTGTCGCTTCACTATCTAGCGGTGAGCGCACCGCACCCACCACTGTGAGGCTGAAGCCTTCGTAGGTAACAGCGCCCGATGAACCTGCCGGCCCGCAATAAAACTCGACTGAACTGACGCCTTGCACAAAACCGCATACAAAACTGCCCGTAGGTTGAGGGTCGAGTGGGTTCAAGTAATTGGGCGACTCTGCATCAAAATCAATAAATACTGCGGGCTTGAAGACTCCACCAAACAATGGGTCTAAGTTGCTATCAAACAGTGGTGAGAAATTATCATCAATGATGTCAACCACACCATTGTCATTGGTATCACCCCCGTTATAGCGCCTTAAGTCAATGGTTTGATTGGCAAGACCAGCAATGCTGTCAACGAACCAACTCGAGGTAAAGGTATTGCCATTGTCTGCACTAACGCTTTCACCCGCAAAGCCTATGCGATTAAAACCACTATAAAAACTGATGCCCTCGCCATCACCTAAACCTTGCAACTCGGGAGGAATATCGCCGCCCCCAAACCTCACTGTTTTGAAGGATCCGCCGGAGCCATCAATGACTTCAGTTTCGTTAGCGCAATGCACGCCGTCGACAAAGTTACTATCGTTAACGGCTGGAGTCAGTAGCGCCATACTCGATAAATCAACATTCTCGCCAAATTCATTATTCACACCAATTTCGTAACAACCGTTTCTAAAATTGGCAATGGCCATATTGGCTATGCGTGCCGCCTTCAGGCCATCCTCAAACACCAAGCCAAATTCACGGCTGAAGTTACCAGGCAATGCTTGCGAAGTGTCACGACCCACCAATGTGGCATTCACAATCAACGGAGCTTTTGTAGGATTACCGCCAGCTCGAATGCCCGCGCGGCCGCCAACTCCTTGATCGATACCAGGCGGAAAAAGACCCGGGCTATGAATGACTAATAAGTCTTTAATCAAGCCACTAAAGTTAGTGTAATGCACGCCATCCCGATTCGCGCCAGTCACCAACAACCATTCTAGTCGTGCCAGATTAGCGTTGTCGGCAGCGGTAATACTGATACCGTCACTGCCAGATACATGTGACTGCACGTAGCGCAGCTTAGACGTATCGTGGTCACCATATAATGAAATGTTAGCCGCATAGTCATTTCCTGCAACAGTGACCAGCGCGCCCGCCTCGGCAACGACGAAGTATTCGAGCTGAACATTAGTCTGCACCGCTACACTGTCTTCAATAATTAACCCGCCCCACTCACCTAAACCGGATTCAAGACTGTATCCGTCATCATTAGACGAGAAAATAATCGGCGCATCAGCAGTGCCCACGGCACGCAATGAAGAACCCGGGTAAATGTAGACAGACTCAGTTACTGTGCCTGCAATATTTCCTTTGAGCGTCGCGCCCGGCTCAATGACCAAAGAGGCGCTACTGCCCGCCTCATCACCCACGCTAACCGTGCCATTAAGTCGCCAATCTATATCGGCCTTGAGTGTTGCATTGCTGCTCAAGCTGCCGCTTATTTCGCAAAAAGTATCGCCGCCAAACGCTTGAACGAATTCAACCGTCAAATCACCCAAGGCAGGGCATGGGCCATCGTCACCACCTCCGGTGCCGCCTCCATTGTTTTCCCTGCCATCACAGCTTGCCTTATCGCAAGAACTGCAGGCGCCCAAACTCAAGCACAGCAATGCGCCGAAAGTGAGCTTGCAAAAATGGCTGAGCGACATGCTTTTAAATTTCAACCCATATCGCCTAGCAGACGCAAAAATTCTTGTCGCGTATTATAGGATTCACGGAATTCACCCAGCATGACTGAGGTACCCATCGTTGAATGCTGCTTCTCAACACCGCGCATCATCATGCACATATGCTTTGCTTCAACAATGACGCCGACCCCAGCTGCTCCAGTTACAGATAAAATGGCATCGGCAATTTCACGAGTTAAACGCTCTTGGATTTGCAAGCGGCGCGAGTACATATCAACTATGCGCGCAAACTTTGACAGCCCCAGCACCTTACCATTAGGAATATAGCCAATATGGCAGGTGCCAATGAAAGGCAAAACATGGTGCTCGCAAACCGAATACATCTCGATACTTTTAACCAAAACCATTTCGTCGCTGCCCGACTCAAATACAGCGCCATTAACAATATCATCTAACGACTTTTCATAACCGCTAGTAATTGACAAAATAGCCTTCGCTGCCCGAGTTGGCGTATCTAGCAAACCCTCGCGCGAAACATCTTCACCGACACCCTCAATAATACTTTTGTAATGCGTTGCTAAAACATCACTAGTGGCTTGTTTACCCATCTGAAAGAATCCTATAAATTAACTCGTTATGCAGCATGATAGTGCCGCCTGAAATAGTTTGATTGTTTATCGCACCGCTACCAAAAAAATAGCATCTGGCTAGCGCGGCTTAGTTCGTCGCTCGAAATAGATATCGGCCGCCTGCGTCACGCGGGAAAAATACTCATCGCTTTCATGAGCTAGGTGATGACGCGCGTTTTTAATAGGCATAAACCGAGCCTTTGGGAATTTTTCAGCAATTTTCTTTTGATTGTAACGCCAGTCAACTGTACCGTCATCATCGCCCTGCACAACCAACAAAGCATTGTCTCCCCAGCTAAGCTCGCGAAAACGTCGCTCCCAAACAACCAATGCAGACAGCCACTTAAGCGGAATAGCTTTTATAGTGAGGGGATCTTGCGTTCTAACAAAGTCTAAAAATTCCTGATCGTGCGAATTAACCGTAAACTTCCGTTTCGTGCTAGGCAACCATGCTCGCAAGAACCTGTTCGCAATTTTAATGGACATCCAACCTGCTGGACGCACCAAAGGGGCCAGCAACAACACTTTTTCAAATGGCCCTGTAGCCTCATCGTACTGCTGGCTTAGCAGGTAGTCCATAACAATAGCTCCTCCCATACTCTGCGCAACCACGTGCCACGGAGTGGATGTCTTCCTGTAAAAAAACTCCAAGCATTGCCGCAATGCCAGTACATAGTCACCAAAACTTTCTACATGCGCACGCTTACCGCTGGAAAGGCCATGACCAGGCAAATCAAACGCCACCACGTTGCAACCACGATGTAGCAAATAGTCGATGACTTTATTAAATAAGCCCACATGGTCGAGGAAGCCATGCACAATAAAACACGTGCTTTCTGCACCTTCATTTTCAAAATAGTGGCAAGCTAATCGAGAGTCATTACTTTTTACGTAACCAAAATGATGCTTAACACGGTCAAGCTTTTGACTGAAATTGATATCGTAAAAGTCGAAATAACCGCGCTCTGCATCAGAGTGCTCGTGCGTGCCCGATAAATCAAGCGGCTTAAGCTGCCTTCTTAGCTCATCGACATTCATAAGCTGCTCATCTGACGCGCCGGAGTTGCTCGAGCGCTGGCTGCCACCGTTGTTGATTGTCATCGTGTTACCTTTATCGCAGGATACTCATCAAAAGACGATAGCTACTACGCTAAACCTTGTGCGCGCGCTTCCAATATAGCTACCGCTGGCAACACCTTACCTTCTACAAATTCTAAAAATGCCCCGCCGCCTGTAGAGATATACGATATTTGATCAGCAACTCCAAACTGATCGATAGCCGCCAGAGTGTCGCCTCCGCCAGCAATAGAAAACGCGTTGCTTGAAGCAATCGCTTTAGCCAGTGCTTGAGTGCCCGCACTAAACTGGTCAAATTCAAATACGCCCACCGGGCCATTCCAGATGATAGTTTTTGCCTCTTGTAATATTTTGGCAAACTGAGCGCTGGCCTGCGGACCAATATCAAAAATCATGTCGTCGGCTTGCACCTCATCAACGGGCTTTAAGCACGCCTCGGTACTCGCCGAAAATTCGGCGCCCACAACGACATCGGTAGGTAGCGGAATATCGATTTTGGCCGCCAAATCCCGAGCAGTGCCTAGTAACTCACGCTCACACAACGATTTACCCACATTTTTTCCCGCCGCAGCTAAAAAAGTGTTCGCTATACCGCCGCCTACAACCAGCTGATCGACCACTTTTGCCAGTGACTCCAGCACTGTGAGCTTAGTGGAGACTTTTGACCCCCCCACTATAGCAACGACAGGATGTGCCGGGCTGGCAATGGCCTGAGCAAGCGCCTCAAGCTCGGCAGCCAACAAGGGTCCAGCACAGGCTACCGGGGCATATTTGGCAACACCATGCGTTGACGCTTGGGCACGGTGAGCCGTACCAAAAGCATCCATCACAAAAACGTCACACAAGCCTGCGTATTGCTTAGCTAGGGCATCATCATTACTTTTCTCACCGACATTAAAGCGAACGTTTTCGAGTATGCAGATACCTGCGCCGGCCAAAGCCGACTCAACATTTTTAGATTCGTACCATTCAGTGACTAATGGAACGTCGCAACCGAGCAACTCGGCCAAATGGCTTGCCACTGGCGCCAAACTATAAGCCGCGTTGTCAGCGTCCGTACCGCCCTCAACGGGGCGACCCAAATGCGACATCACGATCACTTGCGCGCCTGCGCTTATCGCCTGCACAATACCTGGCACTGCAGCTCGAATACGCGCATCGGATACAACCGCGCCCTCTTTTATTGGCACATTTAAATCTTCGCGAATAAGCACCCGCTTGCCGCTGAGTGCTTGATCTTGCATCAATAGTACAGACATAGAGTTCCTGAAATGCTTACTACATAATTTTTTGGTTTTTAGGCAGCCCAAGAACCGGAGCTGTTAGATCGTATAACAACCGTACCTAGTCTCTTAAGCCAGTTCGAATACCGGTACCCACGTTAATCAGGATAACGCAATAATAAATCGAGCATACGGTTAGCGAATGCCCACTCATTGTCGAACCAAACCAATAGATTAACCGTGTTTTCGCTCACTAAAGTTTGCTGAGCATCAATTATGCCAGAGCGGGCATCATGATTAAAATCGCATGAAGCAAGCCGCTCTTGCGTAAAACCGAGCACACCCTCAAGACTAGTTTTCGCAGCCTGCTGCAAAACGTCGTTCACCGCTGCAACGTCGGTTCGGCAATTTAGATTGAGTGTGATATTCAAAGCAGAAACATTATTGACCGGAACGCGCACAGCATGCGCAGAAAATTTACCCTCCAGCTCAGGTAGCACCCTACCGATGCCCAGCGCAAGACCTGTATCGACAGGAATAATCGACTGTGAAGCAGCGCGGTTTTTACGTAAATCATCGCTGTGATAGGCATCAATCACAGGCTGGTCATGCATCGACGCATGAATAGTAGTAATGATGCCGTTACTAATTCCAAAAGCCTCATGCAGCACATGTAAAACTGGAATCAACGCATTACTCGTGCAAGACGCAGCCGATGCAAGTGGAGGCGAGGTATCAAGCAGCGCCGGGTTAACACCACAAACAATAACAGGAATACCCGACTCACCTGGGTTAGACAACAGCACGTGATCGGCACCAGCATCCAAATGGGCTTGCGCCTGCAAAGCAGTAGTGACTTGCCCGCTGCATTCAAGCACCATATCTATCTGCAACTGCTGCCAAGGTAAGGCGGCGGGATCAGCTCGAGCTAACAACGCCGGTTTAACATGACGATTGCCTGAGCTTAAAGCAAGGTGGCCAGACTCAAGTTCAACCGTGCCCGGAAAGCGGCCGTGCGTACTATCGTAACGGGTGAGGTAGTGTAGTGACTCGGGTGAGGCCAACTCATTGATAGCAACAAACTCCAGTGCCGCGCAGTCGTCTCGCTCTATGGCTGCGCGTAGCACGCAGCGCCCAATGCGGCCATAACCGTTTATTGCTACACGCATAAAACTACCGCCAAGTCACTCATGGCTAAACGCTGCAATGCACCACCCTAATGAGTCATTAAAACCCATACTAAACTGCCTTAAGATTTGATTAATCACTGGCCCTAATTAATTTGCAATAACCGACTTAGCCGCTTCACTCACTGCTGCCACGGTAATACCAAAGAGATTATACAACTGCTCTGCGGGCGCCGACTCCCCAAAGCTATGCATGCCTACAACCTTGCCATTTAGACCTACATATTTATACCAAAAGTCTACATGAGCCGCCTCAACCGCCACTCTCGCAGTAACGCTAGATGGCAACACAGATTCCTTATACGCTACATCTTGTGCATCAAAAACCTCAGTACAAGGCATAGAGACCACGCGCGCAGCAATACCGGTTTCACTTAGCTGCGTAGCAGCCTGCATTGCCAGCCCCACCTCTGAACCAGTGGCAATCAGAATGACATCAGGCTGGGGCACGTCGTGTAAGACATAGCCACCACGCTCAATGGCCGCCACTTGCTGTGATTCACGAGCCTGATGAGGTAAACCTTGGCGCGTAAAAATCAAAGAGGTTGGGCCATCAGCCTTTTCCAACGCAGCTTTCCACGCCACCGCCGACTCCACCGAATCACAAGGTCGCCAAGTAGACATATTAGGCGTAGTGCGCAAATTAGTAAGCTGCTCAATTGGCTGGTGAGTCGGCCCATCTTCGCCCAAGCCTATCGAATCATGGGTGTAAACAAAAATAACGCGCTGGCGCATTAAGGCCGCCATACGCACTGCATTGCGGGCATACTCCATAAAGACCAAAAAGGTAGCACCATAAGGGATGAACCCGCCGTGCAATGTCATGCCATTCATCATGGCTGACATGCCAAACTCGCGCACACCGTAATAGAAGTAGTTGCCCGCTGCATCGCCTGCAGTAATAGGCACACTGCCATTCCAAATAGTATTGTTGGAGCCTGCTAGATCTGCGGAGCCACCGAGTAATTCAGGTAATTTAGGGCCATACGCATCAAGACAATTTTGTGAGGCCTTGCGCGTAGCTGGACTCTCGGCGTTTTGCTGGCATTGATCAATGTACTGCTGAGCATGCTCGGCAAAATCTGCGGGCAATGTGCCGCTCATGCGACGCTCAAATTCTGCGGCCAATTCAGGATGAGCGGCTTTATATTGATCAAATTGCTGCTGCCAGTCATGTTCGCATGCCGCGCCGCGATCGGTCGCATTCCAGGCTCGGCCAATGTCCTCAGGAATTTCAAACGCCGGATGAGACCAACCCAATTGCGCACGCGCCGCTTCGACTTCGTCGGCACCCAACGCAGCACCATGCACGCCCGAAGTACCGGCTTTGTTAGGCGAACCAAAGCCGATGACTGTTTTACAACAAATGAGCGTCGGCCGCGTGGTGTCGGCTCTGGCTGCCTCAACAGCCTGCTTAATAGCTTCGGCATCGTGGCCATCAACCGCCGGAATTATCTGCCAACCGTAGGCTTCAAAGCGCTTAGGCGTATCATCGGTGAACCAACCTTCTACTTCACCATCAATAGAAATACCGTTGTCATCATAAAAGCCAATTAACTTACCCAGCTGATGGGTGCCGGCAAGTGAACAAGCCTCGTGCGATATGCCTTCCATCAAACAACCATCGCCCAAAAATAAATAGGTAAAGTGATCAACGATGGAATGGCCGTCACGATTAAATTGCGCAGCCAGTGTTTTTTCAGCCAGAGCCATGCCCACTGCATTACTGATTCCCTGCCCCAGTGGGCCAGTAGTAGTTTCAACACCCGGCGCATAACCATACTCAGGATGACCCGGTGTTTTAGAGTGCAACTGGCGGAAATTTTTCAACTCTTCTATGGGCAGCGCATAGCCACTGAGATGCAGCAATGAATACAACAACATCGAGCCATGGCCATTCGAGAGCACAAAACGGTCTCGATCAGGCCATTGAGGGTTTTTAGGGTTATGCCGCATAAAGTCATTCCACAGCACTTCAGCAATGTCTGCCATACCCATTGGCGCGCCAGGGTGGCCACTATTAGCTGCTTGGACTGCGTCCATTGAAAGCGCACGAACGGCATTGGCTAAATCACGACGTGTAGGCATGAAGCATGACTCCTGATAATTGGTTTGATTAGCGAAAAATTGCCCCAGCGCCAATATTGGCCTAGCCGAGCGAGATCAAGATAAGAAAATCTAGCCTCGCGCCTTTTCGGGGCGCGACATTGTCGCCCAAGCGAGCCTCTCGAGCAATTTGTTTACCACTTATATGCGTGATTCTTGGTAACTCGAGATCCCAAGATGCGCATATGGACCATAAATTTGCGAATTTTAGGTGTAATTTGTCATTCTTGGCGTCGAGAGCATTAGGCGCCTTATGATAAGATTCCGTCCCGCACAAACACAGCTTTATAGCTCTGCGAATCACAACTGACCCGCCACTGAAATAGACGTTATCCAGCCCCAAAGGAGCGCCTCTCATGCCATCATTCGATCAACAGCTTGAAAAAATCAAGCAGCAGCCTGGATTCATTGCCGCACTAGATCAAAGTGGCGGCAGCACGCCAAAAGCACTGCGCTTATACGACATTAACGAAGGAGACTACGCCAATGATGAAGAAATGTACGCGCTTGTTCATCAAATGCGTGAACGCATTGTCACCAGCGAAGTATTCGATGGCCAACGCATACTAGGCGCTATTTTGTTTGAAAATACCCTCGATCGTGACTTTGCAGGTAAAAATGCCGCGCAATTCTTATGGGAAGACAAACAAATTGTGCCGTTTTTGAAAGTCGATAAAGGTCTAGCTGACGAGTTGCAGGGCGTACAACTCATGAAACCGATCGACAACCTAGCGGCATTGCTAAAAAAAGCTAAAGAACGCGGTGTATTTGGCACCAAAATGCGCTCACTGATCAAACATTATGACGCAGACGGTATCACGAAGGTGGTGGCGCAACAATTTGAGCTGGGCGAAAAAATCTTGGCCGCTGGGCTTATTCCTATTATTGAACCTGAAGTCGACATTCACTCCCACGAAAAGGCCGCAGTCGAAGAGCAACTCAAGGCCGAACTACTCACTCACCTAGATCAGCTCCCGGCTCACCAATACGTCATGCTCAAATTGACTCTGCCCGAGCACGCTAATTTTTATCGCGAGCTCATGCAACACCCACAAGTACTCAAGGTGATAGCCCTTTCTGGCGGCTATACGCGCGAAGAGGCCGATCACCGCCTCACCGCAAACGAAAAAATGATTGCCAGCTTTTCGCGAGCACTTACACAAGGGTTGAGCGCGCAACAAACTGATGACGAATTTAATTTGGCGCTCAATGCGGCTATAGAATCTATTTATACGGCATCAATGACTTAATATTGCAGATTAATAAAGCCCGATGTTGCTTTAAAATAAGCGGCGCGTAAATAAATATTGAAAAAAACCTGTGCGAGGCCGAGCTCACACAACCACTACTCGTTATCTTCTGTCGCGTTAATGCCCTAAGTTAACAGTGTTTTATTTATATTGTTGTAGTCAGAGATACTTGATGGATTTTGTCGTAGGTCAACGCTGGGTAAGCCAAGCAGAGCCGCAGTTAGGGCTTGGAATTGTAGTAGAAACAGATGGTCGGCACATGACGGTGCACTATCCTGCCTGTGAAGAGGAGCGCATGTATGCGGCATATAGCGCGCCACTGGCACGTATTGCTTTTCAGGCCGGCGATACGCTGCACGATGCAGAGCAACAGCTACTTACTGTTAAAGCGGTTGAAGAGCTTAAAGGGCTTAACTACTACTTAGTAGAGGACGCCAACGGCGAAGAGCAAATTTTGCCCGAGTCCCGGCTATCTGGCCTCATTCAACTCAGCTCACCAACGCAGCGACTGTATAGTGGTCAATTTGATAAAAATAAAACATTTCAGTTACGTATAGCCACTTTGCAGTACCGCGCTCAATTACAGCAATCTGCAGCACGCGGATTACTGGGCCCGCGAACTAATTTGTTGGCGCATCAAATGTATATTGCCAGCGAAGTCGCCTCCCGCTTTGCCCCTCGAGTTTTGCTTGCCGATGAAGTGGGCTTAGGCAAAACGATTGAAGCCGGTATGATTTTGCACTACCAACTGCAAACCGGGCTGACCAAACGCGCGCTTATTGTTGTGCCCGAGCCTCTTTTACATCAGTGGTTGGTAGAGATGCTGCGTAAGTTCAATTTGCGCTTTTCACTGTTTGATAAAGCCCGCTATACCGCACTGCAAGAAGCCGGTGAAATCAATCCGTTTGAATCTGAGCAGCTCGTCCTTTGCAGTCTCGACCTATTATGCAGCGACCCTGCCATAGCTAGCAACGCTGAAAAGGCTGACTGGGACTTATTAATTGTGGATGAGGCTCATCACTTATACTGGTCGCCTGATAACACCACCAGCGCCGACGTCGAACCTGCCGCCAAGCCCAGTGACCGCAGCGGTGTGAGCACCGAATACCGCGTTATTGAAGAGCTCTCGAAAAGCTGTGCCGGTTTATTGTTGCTAACGGCGACTCCAGAGCAGGTAGGCATTGCCAGTCACTTTGCGCGCTTGCGACTGCTCGACCCCGCTCGCTTTCACGATCTCAATGAGTTCATTGCACAGCAAGAAAAATTTGTTGGCCTGAACGAGGTAGTAACTCAGTTACTGAATCAACAAGTATTGAGCGCAACTCAACAAGCCGTGTTGGCACAATATATTCAACCCGATGAGCAAGGAAGCGATACGCAGCAGCTAGTGAATCAGTTACTCGATTGTCACGGAACAGGTCGCGTACTATTTCGTAATACCCGAGCAGCAATAAAGAATTTTCCAGCTCGCCTACCGGTTGGCTACCCGTTGGAAATACCCGATATTTATCGTGAACGCAGCGGTTTATACCCAGAGCATTTAAGCAGCGAGCAAAATGGACAATGGCTTCGCGAAGATCCGAGGGTGGCCTGGCTTGAAGGCCTACTCAAAGGATTACGCAATGAAAAAGTTCTATTGATTTGTCACCACGCATCAACTGCAATCGACCTAGAAAAACATTTACACTTTAATGCCGGCATACGCAGCACCGCCTTTTCTGAAGACTTATCGATCATAGAGCGCGATCGAGCCGCGGCCTATTTTGCTGACACCGAAGCCGGCGCTCAGGTAATGATTTGTTCGGAGATTGGCAGCGAAGGCCGCAATTTTCAGTTCGCTCACCATTTAGTTTTATTTGATCTGCCTACCAACCCTGACTTACTTGAACAGCGCATTGGTCGTCTTGATCGTATTGGCCAAGCACATGATATTCAAATTCATATCCCATATCTTCAGGGCGGCGCGTCTGAGTACTTATACCGCTGGTACCATGAAGGACTCAATGCATTCAGGCACAGCTTTTCTGCAGGCCTTGCTGTCTATAATTTTTTCGAAAAAAATCTACAGCCTTGGCTTGCAGAAACCACTCCTACTGATGAGTCAACGTTTGAAGCACTGCTTGAAAAAACTATCACGCATACCGCCACCTTGCGGAATGAACTAGCCCAAGGACGAGACCAGCTTTTAGAGTTAAATTCTTGCAACGTAGAGGTCGCCACCAACATCATAGAAACCGTTGGCGAGGCCGAGCAAAGCGAAGTGCTTAGCAACTATATGTCTTTAGTTTTCGATACCTTTGGCATTGAACAAGACTACCACTCCGAACATTGCCAAGTATTGAGACCGACCGATCAAATGCTAACGGCACAATTCCCTGGAGTAAAAGAAGAAGGCGTAACGGTTACCTACGACCGCAGCAAAGCACAAAGCCGTGAAGACATGGAATTCATGACGTGGGAACACCCCATGGTCGATGAATCCATGGAAATGATAGCTGGTACAGAATTAGGAAACGCAGCTATTGGTGCCATCAAAGTAAAATCACTGCCAGCCGGCAGCGTATTGTTAGAATGTTTTTTCGTCACTGAGTGCAGCGCCCCGCGCGATCTGCAAATACAACGTTACTTGCCGGCAACCCCTATGCGCGTGCTCATTGACATGCAGGGCAATGTTTTAACCAAAGCGATCAAATACGCCCAGCTGAATAAAATTCGCAGCCACGTAAAACGCACATCGCGACCGGCTATTGTTAAGCAATTAAAACCAGAGCTAGAAAAAATGGTGGCCTGCGCGCAACGCATAGCAGATGCCGAAGCAATGCCGTTAATAGAAACCGCTGGGGTACAACTGAGCGAAACACTTGATGCCGAATTGCTGCGATTGCGCCAATTAAATAAGCGCAATCAATCTATTCGTCCGGCTGAAATAGAATACTTTGCCAAGCAAAAAACAAGCGCCTTGACACACTTGAAAAACGCTTCGGCCAATCTGCAAGCGGTACGTATTATTATTAATACTTAATTCAACAAGCCAAACAAAAAAGAATGAGCATGCGCGTGACTCTTCATTGTGCGCATGCTCATTCTTCGATTCAAGATTAGCTAGATACTTACAGTGCCTCAAGAATGGTTTCGGCGCTACTCACACCAATATCACCTGCAGGCTCAACATTTAAGGTGGTGATCGTACCGTCTTCGACGATCATTGCGTAACGCTGCGAACGCTTACCTAAACCGAACCCGCTCCCGTCAAGCTCTAAACCTAACTTACCTGTCAGTTCGCCGTTACCATCGGCAAGCATCAACAACTCTTGAGCATTTTGCGCGTCGCCCCATGCACCCATGACAAAGGCATCATTGACAGATAGGCAGACGATTGTATCGACACCCTTCGCCTTGATGTTATCGGCATTAACAACAAAGCCCGGAACATGGGCCTGTGAACAACCTGGCGTAAACGCGCCCGGTACGGCAAACAACACCACTTTTTTTCCAGCAAAAATAGCTTCTGTGGTGATGTCTTCTGGGCCGTTAGCACCCATAACTTTTAAGGTGCACGCAGGTACTTTATCGCCTGTCTGAATGGCCATACTTTTTTCTCCTTTACTTTCGATTGTGGTCAATGAATACAATGTTTACTGAATAATATATACAGCGCTTGATGCGGGACATTCTACTTGAAAATGAATTCAAAAACCTCGCGGTAATGCCCGACGAAATAGACATTTATATTGGCTTTAAGAAAATCGGGCAGTTCTTCGTAATCGCGACGACAAGCCTCGGGCATAATAAGCTGATTTATTTTTCGGCGCCTAGCCGCAATGACTTTTTCACGAATCCCACCTACAGCCAAAATCTGCCCGGTAAGCGTCAGCTCACCCGTCATGGCCAGTGGCTGCCTGATCTTCTGTTTGCGGGCCAAAGAAAGCAGTGCCGTGGCCATTGTGATGCCCGCACTAGGCCCATCTTTAGGAGTGGCCCCCTCAGGCACGTGCAAATGAACATACGATTCATCAAAAAAATCTTTAGGGCAACCATACTGCGCCAAGTGCGAGACCACATAGCTGTAGGCTATTTCGGCGGATTCTTTCATAACATCCCCCAGCTGGCCTGTGAGCTTAAAGCTTCGGTGCTTAGTATGCACACGCGTCGCCTCGATAGGCAAAGTTGCGCCGCCCATTGACGTCCAGGCTAAGCCAGTGACCACCCCCGCGCCATTAATCATACGCTCATCGCGAAACACAGGCGCGCCTAAATAGTGTTCGATATCAGTGGTACCTATGCGTACCGGCTCGCTGGGTTGTTCTAACAGCTGAACCACGGCTTTGCGAATAATACGCTGTAATTGCTTATCAAGATTACGCACACCGGCCTCGCGGGCATACTGCTCAATAATTTTGCGTAACGCAGGCCGGGCAATTCGTAGCTGCCTAGCTTTTACTCCAGCTTTTTTTAACGCCTTGGGTAACAGATGGTTTTTAGCAATGAGTAATTTTTCTTCGGTAATGTAGCCGGCCAAACGAATGGTTTCCATACGATCAAGTAATGGCGCCGGAATACTATCGAGCTGGTTTGCCGTGCACACAAACAGGACCTTAGACAAGTCGACCGGCAAATCAAGGTAATGATCGCGAAAACTGCTGTTCTGCTCGGGATCAAGAGCCTCTAATAAAGCCGATGCGGGATCGCCTTGATAAGAAGCGCCAATTTTATCGATTTCATCAAGCATAATCACAGGGTTAGAAACTTCAACCTGCTTAAGAGCCTGAACAAACTTACCCGGCATGGCGCCAATATAAGTACGCCGATGGCCTTTTATTTCTGCCTCGTCACGCATTCCACCCAAACTAAAACGATAAAATTTGCGCCCCAAAGCATCGGCAATCGATTTCCCAATAGATGTTTTACCTACACCCGGCGGCCCCACCAACAAAACGATTGACCCCGACATCTCGCCTTTAAACGACCCTAGCGCTAAAAATTCGATAATTCTTTCTTTTACATCGTCAAGGCCGTCATGATGACTTTCCAATACCTGCCGAGCCACCTTTAGATCGAGGTTGTCCTTAGAGTTAACGCCCCATGGGAATGACGTTAGCCAATCTAGATAATTACGTGTAACCGAAAATTCAGGCGATCCCGATTGCAAAAAACCCAACTTTTTGAGCTCCTCGTCAATACGTTTTTGCGCCAATTGAGGTACATCTATACCCTGAAGCCGATTTCGAAACTCATCCGAATCGGCCGTTTTATCGTCTTTTTCTATACCGAGTTCTTGCTGAATGATTTTTAACTGCTCTCGTAAAAAAAACTCTCGCTGACGATCGCTTACTTTCTCATTGACCTGCGCAGTAATTTCGGTTTGCAGCTGGCCTACTTCAATTTCTTTATGCAAGAGAATGAGCACTTTCTTCATGCGCTCCACTAGGGGCAAGGTTTCAAGAACAGCCTGTAAATCAAGCCCCTTCGCCGTAGTAATAGCCGCAGAAAAATCAGCTAGCGGTGACGGATCATTGGGGCTAAAGCGACTTAAATAATCTTTAAGCTCTTCCGAATATAATGGGTTGAGTGGCAACAACTCTTTAATAGCCTTGATCAAGGCCATCGCATGCGCTTTCGTTTGTTCGGCAAGATCAAGCTGCTCATCAATAAACTTCTGCTTGTCGGTTGGATAACTAACATAAGCCATAAAAGGCCGCTCACTAGAGACCCAATTTTCAACACGAAAACGCTTAACACCTTGAGCAACAAGTTGCATATTCTCGCCAACCACTGTGACATTATGCAGCCTCACAACACAGCCGATTGCAGGGCAATCGTCGGTGCTAGCTGCCTCAGGATCGTTGCCATCTACATACACCAGCCCAACATAATTGTGACCCGCCTTAGCTACCTGCTCTAGCGTACCGTGCCAGCGTTTTTTGTTGACCACCACGGGTTGTATTTGGCCAGGAAAAAAAGGCCGGTTACCCACGGGAATGACATACAACTTTTCAGGCAAGATATCGCCCGGCAGGGCAAGATCGCCAACCGATTCTCCGCCTAGGCCATCAAGCGGAGCGTCTAAATCCGCGTCGTCTTTCATCGCTTTAGTGGAAGGCGCTCTATTGCCATGACCGCGTCTCGTTATCATATTTTCACCTATTCGCTAGCTTGCATAAGCTAATAGCGGCCTACTTTACTCAGACCTAATATCAACATGCGGGCACTGCAGCGATTTTCAAGGGCGTGCTAGATTTATTGGTCGCCCCGCTGATGAAAAAAACCGCCGTACGAGCAAGCCAGGCCGAGTAGTTGTCAGATCAAATGCTAAATCAAAAGCCAGCTGAGGCACGCAATGATTGATGCGCCAACAATGTTCAGCACTAAGCCCGTGCGCATCATAGCTGCCGCAAGGATCTTTCCACTACTGAACACGACGGCATTAGGGGCCGTGGCCACGGGCAACATGAAAGCGCAACTCGCACTTAAAGCAGCAGGCACCATTAGTAACTCAGGCGCAATTGAGGCTCCCATTGCTGCAGCGGCGAGCACCGGCATCAGCAACGTTGTGGTCGCGGTATTGCTGGTTGTTTCGGTCAAAAAGCTCACGCCCAAACAAAGCACCAACAGCATAATGAAGATAGGCCAGCCGGCCAGCACCCCGAACAACTCGCCTAACTCAGCGCTGAGCCCTGAAGTTAAAAAAGCGCGCGCAATACAGATTCCACCAGAAAATAATAACAACATCCCCCAAGGTATTTGATTGGCCTGCTCCCAATTCAGCAAACGGCCACCACGGCCATTAGGCACAACAAAAAGACAAATCGCCCCCAGCAAAGCCACTGCGGCATCGTTAGCTGTTTCAAGCCCAAACCAAGTGCTCCAGCCTCCCCATGGGTCGCTGCGAGTAATCCACAAAAGCGCCGTCATAGAAAAAATAAACAACACCCGCCGTTCTGCAGAAGTCCACGCACCAACCGCCGGTAATTTAACATCATGCCCACCACTTAAGTTTCTTGTTAACCACCAAATGATAATAGGCAACAAACAAATGACTACGGGCAACCCCCAACTCATCCACTGAACAAAACCAATACGCTCGCCCGTGGTTTGAGTGAAAACCTCCATAAACACTAGATTGGGTGGTGTGCCAATTGGCGTGCCCATACCGCCCACATTAGCCGCATAGGCAATGCCTAGCATCAATGCCATGGGCAATACTTTACTTTGGGTTTTTTCAAGAATAGCCAAAGCAATAGGCAGCAACATTAACGTTGTCGCCGTATTTGATATCCACATACTCAGCGTGGCGGCAGCCAGCATAAAACCTGCTACCAATGAGCGCTCACTACTCCCGCCGGCAATACGCTCACACATATTGACCATCGTCACAGCCAGTCGGCGATGTGTCCCCGTAGATTCCATTCCGCGAGACAAAATAAAACCACCCAACATCAAAATAATTAAGGGACTACCATAAGCCGCAGCCACTTCTTGCCCGTTTAACACGCCGGTTAATGGAAATACCGCCATAGGGATTAACGAAGTCACAGGTATGGGGACCGGCTCGGTAACCCACCAAATAACACACCATACTGTTACCGCGACAGTGATAGCTGCCATACTATCTAGTGAAGCCACTGCCATAAGGCCTGCCAAAAACGCTATGCAGGGGCCCATCAATAACGCAGAATTTTTCAGCGAGGTTGTTTGCGACAAAAGGTTTTCCTCAATTATTTTTTAATACACGAAGTTCAATATCAACCGTTTGCTTTTTCGACCGATCAAAAACTAATTTACACCGTAACCCATAGGTGCAATAAGTAAGCGGTTACCAGCAAAAGAGCCAATAAAAAGTTGGTTGTTAATGTGAATGGCCGCTGTGCCACCGCCATAATATTCTCCGTCGCTATGAAAGACTTCTTTTTTCTGCAAGGTATCGATATTCACCTCGTATATACTAAACGGGGCTTTACAGCTGGCTTCACCGTGACCAACACACCAAGCCATTTGCAATAAATTAGCCCGATGAGAAGCCACCAGTAAAAAACCATCACGGGTAGAATCCCAGTTAGTGTTATCGGCTTTTTCAATGGCCACTTCGCCTGTTGTTAATTTTTTAATGCGGTCAAATATTTTTATTTTGTTTTCACCATAAGCATTAACATAAAACCGCTTATTCTGATTATCGCTAACCACGCCATTAAAGCCTACCCCTTGTAAATTTGGCACCGTCTGCAAACCTGCCTGCAATGTCCAGCGCCATAACCGACCATTTTGTCGACCTAGGATATAATCCAGCCCACCATTAAAAAAAGAATCAACTTGCACCATTTCGCTAGCAACAAAACCATTATCGGTGGCTGCAACATCGTTAAGCACACTATTGCCATCGGCCATCACACAACCCCGCCACTCAAGTGCCCACCCGCTCTGCTGGCTGTTGATCAACTCAAACATTTCAATAGTGTCGCGCCCGCCATGATTAACGACCAACAACTGCCATCGCCCACTAGGCCGCTGTGACAAGTCAAGGCCATGAGGGGAAAAGACTTCGGGTTCTGCACAATGGTCGTCGCCCCAGAGATTCTGACCCAAACGTAGATCATTGATACTAGCAAGATCATACAGAATGCGCGTGTTCCCAGTGGCTATATCATAGAGCGACAAACGCCCCTCCATAATGCCTTGATGGCCATACTCACTAATCAATAGCCCCGATTGATCAGGCAAGGCCGCAAGGTCTTCTGGGGCCTGAATACCACAAACAACTTGCAAATCGCCCTGCGGCTCACAGTCTTGCTCGGTATGAACGGTGGTCAGAACATCGGAGCAAGCACTCAACCCTATCGCTGCCAGCATGCCTAGCAAAATTCGCATTTTTATTCTCCACAGAAGGTGATCGCAACCAAAGCCATTAAAGCGAAGGCAATGGGGAGCATCAAGCGGTTTTTAAACACCGTGCCGATAACACGCTGCACGTGGTAAAGTGCTCGCGTAGTATTTCTTCACAGCAATGGAATAAAGAGTGCCCACAACAGTCATCACAGACCTCCCTGAACCTATGTTAACCGATACATTTGGGCGGCATATCAACTACGCACGCCTATCGGTCACCGACCGCTGTGACTTTCGCTGTGTCTATTGCATGGCAGAAGACATGGAATTTCTCCCGCGCAATGAAATCCTTTCGTTAGAAGAGATTTATGCCATTGCTCAAGGCTTAGTAAATGCGGGCATTAACACGCTGCGCCTGACCGGCGGTGAGCCACTCATACGTAACAACATACTGTGGCTCATTGAAAAATTAGGTGCGCTGGAAGGACTACAGGAACTGACGTTGACCACCAATGGCTCACAGCTAAGCAAATATGCCTCGGAGCTCGCCCGGTTGGGCGTGCAAAGAATCAATATCAGCCTCGATTCATTAGATCCTATCAAATTTAAGCAGATCACCCGCACAGGTAATTTAGAGCAAGTGATTGAAGGCATTGATGCTGCACGCACAGCAGGGTTTAAACAAATAAAACTCAATAGCGTCATCATGAAGCAACGCAACGATGAGGAAATTCTCGACTTAGTCAATTTTTCCATTGCTAGGAATATTGATATTGCCTTTATTGAAGAGATGCCACTGGGCGAAATTAACGAACATGATCGCGCGCAAACCTATTGCTCGAGTGATGACGTACGCCAACGTATTGAACAGCAGCATAAACTACTGCCAAGTAAGAAAACCACCAGCGGCCCCTCACGCTACTTTAAGCTAGAAAACAGTGATAGCCATGTAGGGTTTATTTCGCCGCACAGCAACAATTTTTGTAGCGACTGTAATCGCGTACGCGTCACCGTTGAGGGCCGCTTATTGATGTGTCTTGGTAACGAGCACTCTGTTGATTTGCGCGCCATACTTCGCAATCAAGCAACCGACAAACAAGCGCTAACTACAGCCATTAAACAAGGCCTATTGCTTAAACCCGAGCGGCACTATTTTAATTTAGATAGCCAGCCTGATATCGTCCGCTTTATGAATATGACCGGCGGCTAGTACCTGCACTGAAAGCGCCTCGGCCTCTGCGGAATTACCAGCCCAATGGGTTTATTGGACGCTCATTTATTGACACCAATGCGGTGCCAGCCGGTGTAAGCCCTCGCGGAGCAGCGTTTGCCGCTTTGTCAGCGCATCGGGTGTGTAAGCTACAGGCTCAAGCGCTCCCCAAACCGGCGCAGGCCAAACAGGGTCATGAGCGCAGCGTGCAATATGATGCATATGCAACTGAGCCACTATGTTGCCGAGCGCTGCTATATTTAACTTGTCGGCGCCCACTTGCTCAAGTAGCAAGTGGGCAACAACATTAGACTCACGGGTAAGCTGCAGTTGGTCGTGCTCATCAAGATCGATCAGCTAACGCAAATTGAGCCGCCTAGGAACTAAAATTAACCAAGGGTATTGGCTATCGTTCATCAACAGCAGCTCACACAGAGGGAAATTAGCAACAGGGTGCGTGTCTTTTTTTAAACGCGAATCTAAAACAAACATGGTCAACTCCAAAATCTCTTGAGACAACAACTTGGCAACTCACCCAACAAATCAAAGGCACGCCTCACCGCAACGCTGCCCCTGGTGCGGTAACGACCCACTTTACCAACGCTATCACGACCAAGAGTGGGGAGTACCTACCTATGATGATGCAACCTTGTTTGAATTTTTGTTACTAGAAGGGGCACAGGCTGGTTTGAGCTGGATCACTATACTAAGGAAACGCGAAAATTATCGCAGCGCTTTTGATGGCTTTGATGCGCGTAAAATAGCGGGCTATTCTGAAAAAAAAATAGCCGCTCTTAAAGCCGACATAGGCATTGTACGCAATGAGCTCAAAATTCGCGCGGCCGTTAACAACGCCCGCTGCTACCTTCAGCTATGCGACGAGGAAGGCTCGCTCAGCCAATTTTTGTGGGGCTTTGTGAGCGGTGTGCCTATTCAAAACCAATGGCAACGCCATGAGCAAATTCCGGCTAGCACTCCCCTCTCCGACATTATTAGTAGAGCTATGCGAAAACGCGGCTTCAAATTTTTTGGCACGACCATTTGTTACGCCTATATGCAGGCGGTTGGCATGGTCAATGATCACTTAGTCGACTGCTATCGCCACAAATCGTACAATTAACTTGTTCTGTTTAGTTGATACCGAATACACAGCAAGCTATTTGCCAAATAACGTAGCCTCAGCATTAGCGGTTTTCGCGACAAACACGCAGAATATTGACCTAAAGTACAAATTAATAAAAAATAATAAAAAGACGCAACTCATTGTTTTTTAATATGCATTTAGACGGCGTGATGGCTCGCCTTGAAAATAAACACCCAGCGATCGCCTCCAGTAGTATCAAAGCACTTGACCCAAGCCCCGAGAAGTATTAACTTGGTTAGGTATTGATCGCTTACCCAGCGGTTGGGCAATAAAAAGTACGATTAGCTCAAGCTACGCTCAACGTAGACGAGCAAAGTCAAGGTTCAGATAAGCCCAAAGTGTAAGCCAGTTGTCTCCCCCTGACATCCGGCTCAAGCAAAAATAATCTAGCAGTGATTACCATTCTCTTCCAGATTACATGAAACAAACACAATAAATTTGAAAAAATATTTTAAGCCTGGAGGCATATTATGAATATCTTATCTCGCATCAGCATCCCATGCGTGGTGCTAATGTCGGCGTCGTTATCAAACCTGACTCACGCGGCATACACTCAAATGATTTCTTTTGGTGACAGCCTGTCGGACAGAGGCAATGTATTTGCCGCTACTGGCGGCCCGGTAGCACCTTACGATAATGGACAATTTTCAAACGGTGATGTATGGACTGCACGAGTAGCATCGGCCCTAGGCGTTACTTCAGAGGCTTCTTCCCTCCCAGGCGGAACAAACTATGCCTGGGGTGGCGCTCGAACCTTCACCGGCGGCGGCGGTCTTGTACCCACCACGCAAGATCAAGTTAACGGCTACTTGGCAAGCACAAGTGGTGTAGCCGACCCAAACGCGCTGTATACGATTTGGACTGGTGGTAACGACATCAATGGTGTGCTTGGTGGTGATACCTCAGCCAACTTCACCACTGCAGCAACGACCGTTGGAACCATTGCCCAAGCGCTTGTTGATGCTGGCGCACAAAACATCCTGATCAATAACCTGCCCAACTTGGGCTTAGTTCCTGGTGTTACAGCTGCAGGCCCAGCGGCAGTGGCGGGCGCTACAAGCTTCACTAATACCTTTAATAGCATTTTAGCGGGCGCCGTGGCAGGAGTAACTGGAACAGCCGACATCACGCTGCTCGATGCCTTCTCATTGACAAACGCCATCGTAGCAAACCCGGCGTCCTATGGCCTCACCAATGCAACAGACCGCTGCTTAGCTGCCGACAACGTGACTGAATGTGCCAACCCGGACGATTACTTATTCTATGATGACCTGCACCCTACTGCAGCTGGCCAGCAGTTGATCGCAGACGCCGTGTTGGCAGTCCCATCTATCGCTGCTAATGCAGTACCGGTTCCTGCAGCACTTCCACTCATGCTTTCAGCATTGATGGGTTTGGGCTTTTTCAAGCGAGTCAGAAAAACCCAGCATGCCTAGTTAACTGAAAAAAAAAACGGCGCCCAATGGGTGCCGTTTTTTTTGTCTATAAATTTACTCTCTTTCCCAATATTCCTATGCTAATCCGCTCAAAATCTCTAGCAATCTATCAGAGATGATGGGACTAGCTGCTCTAACTCCACAAACGAAAATCAAATCAGTAGTTTTGATATAAGCAGATAGCTTACACTTATAGACTCACATAGCGCAGTGCCTCAACGCCCCTCTCCTTCAACGGGTAATTTATATTGAACTACAACAAAGACATAACTCAGCTTATAGGCAACACGCCACTGATTAAGATGCAGCAAATTTCAGAATTAACTGGCTGCAACATATACGGCAAAGCAGAATTTCTAAATCCGGGCAGTTCGGTCAAAGACCGCACAGCGCTGGGCATTATTCGTGATGCCGAGCGATCCGGAGCACTGCAACCCGGCGGCACTATTGTTGAAGGCACGGCCGGCAATACGGGTATAGGCCTTACACTACTGGCTAACGCCCTAGGCTATAAAAGCGTTGTAGTTATGCCAGTGACACAAAGTAAAGAGAAAATAGATTCACTTGAGCTGTTTGGCGCCGATTTACATTTGGTACAGGCCACCTCTTATGACGATGCCAAGCACTACACGCATACAGCCGAACGCCTGGCCACTGAGCTCAATAAAAAATTACCCAACGGCGCAATGTGGGCCAATCAGTTTGGCAACACCGCTAACCGCCAAATTCATTATGAAACCACAGGCGCTGAGATCTGGCAGCAAACGGGTGGCAAGGTAGATGGTTTTATTTGCGCCGTGGGCACCGGCGGCACCTTAGGTGGCGTTTCACAGCGCCTTAAAGAATATAATCCTAATATACAAATTGGTTTAGCCGACCCTATGGGTTCGGCGCTATACAATCACTACCAACACGGACAATTGAAATCCGAAGGCAATTCAGTCGCCGAAGGCATTGGTATTAGCCATATCACGCCTAATTTAGCCGATGCTGTAGTAGATTTTTCCTACCAAATTGACGACCGTGATGCATTACCGCTTATATTCAATTTGTTAGCGCATGAAGGTATTTGTGTTGGCGGCTCAGCAGGCATCAACATGGCCGGGGCCGTAGCGCTTGCCAAAGAACTAGGGCCGGGGCACACCATTGTGACCATCCTGTGTGATTATGGTACGCGCTACCAAAGCAAATTATTCAACCCTGTTTTTCTCGAGAAAAAAGGCTTGCCCGTGCCCAAATGGCTACAAATATAAAGTAATAGCCCTCTATATTTTAACGACTACAGGTAACATACTTAAAAAAAACGCCGCAATTAAGCGGCGTTTTTTAAATGCGGCACAACTATTTAGAAGCTATAGCCAAGCGTTGCATAAGTTTCTGTGTCAATGTCGTCTTTATCACCAACTGGGTTTTCCGTATGTTTAAGATCAACACCTACTCTTAACGACAAGGTTCCATTGAGCATCGATTTAATACCCACGCCCAAATTGCTAATTGTGTTGTCTTCGCCCCCTTCCACTGTGAGATACTGGTTAAGCTCTGCATTGTCACTGAATTTCCAACTGAACTTCTCACCTAAGCGCAGAGTCACTTCATTTTCGTTAGAGGCGCCTTCAATGCTATTAATGCGATAGCCTGGGCCCACTTCAACAGACAATGTTTTATCTTCTTCCGAAAGCACTTTATAACCATAACCTACACCCGCCGTGGCCTGATACTCAAAACCACTAAAGCGATCATCTTCATAAGTTGTAATACCATACAAATAGCTATGCTCATCGAGCGTGCGATCGGCTTTGTAATTGATGAAGTATTTTTCTGCTGTGGTTTCATCTTCACCAGTAGTTTGATCTTCATTAGAGCTACTCAAGGCGCCTACATTAGCCTCGTGCAACCATTCGCCAGAAGTCTTGGTTAACTTGAGTTTAGTATTGAGATTTTCGGTTGCTGAATTACCGGTAGTCATAACCAAACCCAACTCAGCTTCACCTTTAATGGGCTCGGCACTCACCTGCATAGCCGCTAATACACAACTTGAAATTAATAGTTTTTTGTACATTCAGTTTTTCTCCAGTTAACGTTTATTTTCATTAAATTTTTAAATAAAAAATAACTTCAATAATAAGACTATAACGGTAAAGTTTTAGCATGAAAGCCGCTACTGCAATAGCTTGAGCTGCCCAAATAACCTATGGCGTTAAAGCACGAGTGTGAACAGCCATTTGCGGAAAGGGTATTTCAATACCCACTTCGTCAAAGCGATTTTTAATACGCTCAGTTAAATCGAACCTTACACCCCAGTAGTCGGCAGTATTGACCCAAGTGCGAAACACAAGATTTACTGACGAGTCGGCAAGTTCTACAACGCCAATCGTCACGCCTTTGTCATGCAAAATACGCTGATCGGCATCGGCGATCAGCTGCAGCTCTTTTTTAACTTGCTCAAGGCTTGCTCCATAACCAACGCCAATCACTAGATCAATACGTCGCTGCGGCTGAGTAGAGTAATTTACAATGGTATCGCCCATGACCTGGGAATTGGCAATCACAATAGTTTTATTATCGGGGGTAAGTAATGTGGTTGCAAAAATAGCTACTTCAGCCACCGACCCGCCAACACCTGCAACCTCAATATAATCACCCACTTTAATAGGCCGCAGTAATATCATCATCACGCCCGCAGCAAAATTAGATAAGGTGCCCTGCAGTGCCAAGCCCACTGCCAAACCCGCCGCACCCAAAATGGCAATGACCGAAGCCGTTTGCACACCCAGCTGACCTAATGAGGCAATAACCACAAAGGCAAACATCAAGTAATAAGCAATACTTCCCACAAACTTTTCAATGGTTGGATCAACATTTCGCGCAGTCATTGTTCGCTTCAGCATACCCGACACAATTTTAATTACGGACAAACCAACAACAAAAATAACCAATGCGAGTACAATTTTAAGGCCATAAGGAATGGCTAAATCGAGGTATTTTTGAAAATCAAAGTCATTCACATTCATTTTTCACACCGTTATTAAAAATAAAATAAATGAAAAATTAGCGGCCGAGGGCGTCCGGCTCGCTAATTTTTCATGTCTAGCAGTCTGACTTAAATCCATCGGACTGAAATTCCTACTCATTATTTTTTCGTACGCGTTTCAACAGAGGCAGAAATAATTGCCATTACTCGGCGGTTGGCTGTACGTCCTGCCTCTGCTGTATTATCGGCGATTGGTTCCTCTTCGCCATACCCTACTGACGATATGCGGTCGGCTGATATATTGAACTGTGTAATCAACACCTGCGCAACGCTACTGGCCCGCCGCTCTGAAAGTGACTGATTGTAACTGGCCGCACCACGATCATCGGTATGACCTTCAATAACAATTTGGCTTTCCGGATATTGTTTGATGAAATCAGCTGCTTGCTGAATTACCGCATGATAAGCCGGTGTAACTTCAGCAGAATCATTGGCAAAATTCACCTCTAATTCAATTTCTTTCGTGGCCGTCAACATTTGATAGCAGCCGTCGGCTTTCACAAGAGCTCCTGCTTCTGAATCGGGGCAGTTGTCTTGATGATTGGCTACGCCATCACCATCTGAATCAAGCGCGCAGCCATTGTGGTTCACCTGAATACCACTAGCAGTATTAGGGCATTGATCCATGCTATCTTTTATACCGTCGCCGTCAGCGTCGCCGTCAACTGGCACCACTGCCGGCTTCTCACCACCAAACAAAAATTGCAGACCCAGTGATGCAGCAACGTCGATATTTTTCTCGTCGAAATCTCTAAAAGCACGCAAGTCTGCACGCAATGACAGCAAATTATTCAATGCGAACTTAACGCCCCCACCTGCATTCAAGTTGGTCTCGTCAACATCTTTTGAATTCGCATCGCTTTCTAGCTCGGCATAGCCCGCACCGAAAGCCAAATAAGGCGTTAGTTTACTGTCATTATCAAAATGATAAAGTCCATCTAAATGGACGCCTTGGTACTTCACGTCAACTGATGTGGTTTTCGTTTCTGTCTCGCCATACTTATAAACCAACTCAACTGCCCACGGGTTAGCAAAGCGGTACCCAAGGCCGAGTGATCCAAAAAGATCATCATCTAACTCCCCAGTAATTACAGGGGCCTCGATGCGATCGTCTTCATAATCAAAAAAGCCAATGCTGGGTGTAACCATAAAGCCACTGTCTTCAGCCACACTAATTGATGGCTGCGCTAAGGCTACCGCCACAACAGCCGCTGTAAAATATATTTTATTCATAGTCGCTCCAAGATAATACTGCTTGATAAAGAACTGGGGACGCGCTCGACCTATACAACACTGCATTAAGCTTCGCCGTAATAACGATCCTTCCACTTCTATTTTGCATGATTTAACCAAGAAATTGTTTAAAACACAGCAATCGAGGTGGTGAATATTTATAGCAATTAATTCGTCACCGAATAACCTCAATGATGTGTGCTTACTTCATATAAAGTTGCGTCAAAAATTCGTCACCGTGTGCTTATTAAGCAATCATCTACCTAGCAAGCTACCAATAATTAACCCATAAAAAAGCTGACCTCCCGACCACGTTAAGGCCTAACGCTTTCGATAGGTCAGGAAAGTCCATATCCTCTGTACGTTAAATAGCAGAACTGATTAATTGATAGACAGGAACATTGCAGAAACCTGCAAAATTTGCGTTAGGCATACTTTTTGCTCGGAGTCCCTTTGAGAAGCTCTTTTTTGTGAAATTAAATTTTTATAACTTAAACGAAATGGCGTGGAGAAATCGGCTGCCTCTCGCAGCTCAATTATAAAGGGTTGATACTTATGAATAATGCAGAACATAAAGCAAACGGTAATGAACGAGCCTACCCGCGCGTGAACGTGGGTTTACGCGCAGCGCTGTGCATGCCCGGACAACCCATTGCGCTAGCGCGCACGTTTAATATTTCTGAGGGCGGCGTGTCTATTACCACGCAAGCCAAAGAGAACGTTGAGCTACCCAAAAGCGGTGCGCGGGTTAAACTACAACTTGACGGCGTAGTGAGCAATGGTTCGGATAGGAGCTTTGACATCTATGCAATGAAAGTGGTTTACGCCACACCCTCCTCCATTGGCCTTGCTTTTGGGCACTAGTCACTAGCTGAAAAAAATTTCGGCTTATGGCAGTACCCAACGAGAAATAGCTAAGCTTAAAAAACTCAGCAAAGTCACCACGCCCACCAGGCTAGCCATCATCACCCATGGCCGAAATGGTTTTCGCTCTATGCGATGTATAGGTGAGTCAAGATATTGAGCCACACGCTCGAGATCGTCTTCCGATAACTGAGCTGCAGCCTCTTTATTATTTACTGCCTGTGTATTTTCGCGCACGCCATCTTGAGGCGCTAAGAGTTTATTGCTCGACATAGAAATCATTCCTAAAAATATTTTCGACACGCATTATTCCGGTTACTAATAAACCTTTTAAAAAGAACACGCCAGCAATGCACGGCCACGTAACTAGTTTTGTATACGCATTTAACGCCGATAAAGCTTATGTGGCTGATTGGCAATGGCTCGAGAGAAAAATGGAAGTCTACAAACAGCAAACCCGTTGAGACAATATCATACCAATTCGTTCACCACACTACCGGGCTCAGAGGGAGGCGCTTGTGCAACATTGGTGAAGATCGCTAATTTAGACTCGCTATTGGCTGGCGACGCTTCCTGCGAGTTATTTTGCATTTGTAATTCTTGTCTTGCCGATTGCTCCAAGGCGATTGCGGCACTCGCTACGGCGCGGTCTTGTGACGATGGTTGAGCCGGTGCCAAAGCCGCACGACGCACGATCTGCGCCTTATCGATGGTCGCTTGTGGATTACCAGCAACGGGGCTCACATCGATGCTGACCTCACCGCTAACCGCATAATTTTTGCCATCGGGGCCTCTCGCAAAACTGTAGGAGGGCGCACCTGCATAGATGCCTCCCACACTCGCATGTGCCGCCTCATGGGCGCGAACCTCACGATCCCGCATAGCTAGCTCAGTTATCTTTTGTTGCTCTTCGGGGGTGTAGGGCTCAGTAGCGGCGTTGGTGGGACGAGGCTCCTTAGCAGAATCTACCTCGCGCGTCTCAGCACTAGATTGATTGGCCGTGGCATTTATTTCGCGCGGCATACCCAAGTCAGCGGGCTGACGGATAACGCCTTGTGATTGAGGGCCTAGGCTAGCAGGAATAAAAATGGTGTTCATATGTCCAAACGAGACAACGAAAGATGAGGAGCTGAGTGGTTAGGCAATTGTGTCAATGATTGTGCCGAGTATTTCATCGCCTGCACTTATCAGCTTGGCAGAAGCCTGCACTTGATTTTTAGCCTCTAGCAAATCGACACTCGATTCGACCAATGAGGCTAAAGACGAGGTTGGATCGCTGGCAGTGCCCACGCGAGCAATGTCTTGCGCAGCGCGCTGAGCCTGCTCCAGGCCACTCTGGATACCTGACGAGCCTACCTGAGTTAATGATATTCCGGCCATAATCTGATTGTGCCCCCACCCATTGCGATGCTCTTTTGCAGTATGGATAACCCTGCCATCGTTATCGACGGCCCAGCGGGTTAACTGGGCTGCAAGCAAGGCGCGTTAAAACAACACCTGTGGTTATAATTTAAGCAGACATTCTGCAATTAGGCTAGTTATTCTGCAAAAATACCCCTAAATTGCGCCACCAGCCAAGTCAGCCTTGGCGCGCGCAAAACCTTTATTTTACAGTCACATGAGACTCTTTTTAGGCACCTATCAAGCTGGATAGGTCAAGGCTAGCCGCTATGGCCGTGCTATCAGCCTTGGACATATGGGGCACTTCACCCAATAATGGTACAGCAAGATGAACGCGTAATGCCTCTATATTGGCAGCACTCTCTGGCATGGCGGGGCTTATATGATTCGCCACCCAACCAACCACCTTTAGTCCAGAAGCTCTAACTGCCTGCTCACTTAGCAGTGCATGATTAATGCAGCCCAACTTCAAGCCCACCACTAGAATAACCTCAGCGGTAATTGCTGCGGCAAAATCAGCAAGTGTTTCCTGCTCATTCAATGGTACTAGCCAGCCGCCAGCCCCTTCAACCACCAGATAATTAGCATTAGTCCGCAAGGCAGACTGCGAAGCCTCCTTGAGTTTCGCTACTGTAAGTACTTGGTCCCGATTTTTCGCCGCAATATGCGGAGCAACAGCATCAGGAAATACGCAGGGATTCACCACCTCATAAGGCAAACTAACACTTGCACAATGCTGCAAGTGCTGAGCATCATAGTTTATCAATGTGCCGCCTATCCGCTCAGCTCCAGCCGCAACTGGCTTGAGCGCGGCTGTTGTGAAGCCCAATTGATTCAAGGCGCTGAGCAGGCCGCAGGCGACGACCGTTTTTCCCACATCAGTATCAGTTCCTGTAATAAATAATACCTTCGCGGCACACATTCTAACAATCCACCCTTGCTTCTCTGTGCAAAACCACACTCAGAATTCGATAATTTAATTCAAGTTGACCTGATGCATTCCTTGTTGATTCTAAAGCTTCGCAGAATTTTTTATAGCGATCCCTACCCATCAAACCAGGCGATCTATCACGTCTATGATTGCCTGCACCAATACCCTTAACACTGACTAACATTTCTTTCACCGTATCAAAGGTTTCAATATGATCTACCACTTTCCATTCGACTAGCCCGAAGAGCGATTGCTGGACGCACTGAAGCAACTGCTCTTCATTGCAAAAATTATTAACATGGGGCCCATCATCAAGCGCAACACCAGCCCTGCGAAATGCCTGCAGCGATCCATCGAGCACGGTTGTAAACGCTAACACGCCATTATCACGAACAAGCGCATGCAATGCTTGGATTGCGCTTGCAAGATCTGAGCACCACTGCAATGACAAATTGGCAAAAATCAAGTCGAAAGACTTTGCCTTGAAAGGCAGCCGCTCAAAATCAGCTTGCACAAGTGCAGGCTCAATTAATTTAAGCAGGCATGAAACCCGCCGACTTTCATCGAGCATACCAGCCGAAAAATCGAGCTCTATAACAGAGCTCTTATCTTGCTCACACTTTATTTGCCGAGAAAAGTAACCCGTGCCGGAGCCAAGATCCAGTATGGAGGGATTCCCCACACTAGAACTGCGCTGACCATAATTAATAAGCTTCAGCAAGCCCTCACCCACATTTTTTTGCAAGCGGGCTATTGAATCATAAACAGTAGCTGCTCGTGAAAAGGCTCGCGCCACCGAGCGCTTGTCAATAATTTCTGCACTATTAGTCGCATGAGAATCTACCGTTATGGCGCGGGATCTCAATAACCCCGCCTCATCAGACTCCTTTTCAACCAAGGACTGGAGGTCACTAACAATGCATTTCAGCCACAAAGAACGCTCACTGATAAACGGCACATGTCCCGAATGAGAAAAACGCCGTACTTTATGTGCCGAAAAAGAATCCGCCAACTGCCCAGCAAGCGCTGCTGGAACCAGCGCATCATGCATACCAAGGTAATGCATGACAGGAATATCCAGGTCACGATAACAGCTCAAAACATCAAGTTCGGCCAACCACTGCAAGGCACTGCTCACACTGGATGGAACAGATAGCGACCCGCCGGAGTGACTTTTAATCCACCGCATGTCAGCTCGGGCAGTCGCCGAGCCGCGAGTTTGCAACATAACAAACCTCTGTAACGCAGACTGAGCATTGACATGAAAATCTTGTTGGAACTGGCTAAATACAGCAGGAGACATCCCCTCAACCCACTGTTCTTTCGCTATAAAAACGGGGTTACTAGCCACCGTAATTAATGCTTTAACCCGACTAGTCTGTGAGGCCAATAAGCTTGCCAATGTACCGCCAAGAGACCAACCAAGAAGAAAATATTCAGCGGGCAAAAGAGGCGCGACATCATGGTGAAAGGCTTCACAAAACTGATCGACCGTGGCGCACTGTATATCAGCATTAAAACCATGGCCGGGTAAATCAAGCATGTAAATACAAAAATGTTCGGCAAGACTTTCAGTAATCCCCGACCAAATTTGACTGCTTGAAGCCCAGCCATGTAATAAAAGCAAAGCAGGCTTGCTTTTATTACCGGGAGTTTTATTGTTTAAACGCATCATCGGTGCCGCCTGTTCGGCAACACATAAATTGCTTTTGGCAGGACGTGATGTAGGTATCAAACCAACGCGCCTATTTCTTTACAGCCGCTCTCAAGCACATCAAGCAAAGAGGTAACATCAGCGGCAGAATGGCCCGCCGAGAGACTGATACGCAACCGCGCACTACCTACCGGTACAGTTGGTGGACGAATAGCTACCGCCAACATATCGTGCTGACCAAGATAATTTGATAACGCCATAGCACGCTGATTACTGCCCACAATAATTGGTACAATGGGCGTCAGCAGTGCTTCACCACTGGGCAGCGGGATGCCTCGGCTTTGGCAGCCACTGTGAAATTGCCTAAGCAAACTTTTCAAATTCTCGCGCCGCTGAGGCTCACTACGGCTAATATGCAATGCCGCCAACGTCGCCGCAGAGCATGCAGCGGGGAGTGCTGTAGTGTAGGTATAGTTACGTGCCGACTGAATCAACGTCTCAATAAGGTCGTTACTGCCCGCAACAAATGCGCCAGCAACACCTAAAGCCTTACCCAGTGTGCCCATCAATATAGGAAGCTGCTGCTGATTGAGATTCGCGTATTGAGCGCTGCCCGCACCGGTCTCACCAAGTACACCGAATCCATGCGCATCATCGACCATCAATACCGCTTTATAACGCTCGGCCAATGTTGCGAGTTGCGTCAATGGAGCAAGATCACCATCCATGCTAAATACACCGTCGGTCACTACCATGGTGCGACCTTGTGCGTGTTTTTGCAACAATGACTCTAAATGCTCAATATCTCTATGGCGATAACGCAACTGTTTGGCACCACACGACAAGCCCCCATCAATTAGTGATGCATGATTTAGCTTATCCTGGAACAGGCTATCACCCTTGCCAAGTAATGTTTGCAGCAAACCTAGATTAGCCATGTAACCACTAGAAAAAACTAACGCTCGCTCACGCCCGGTATAATCCGCCAACGCGCACTCTAACTGATGATGGAGACCGTGATGGCCAACGACCAAGTGGGAAGCGCCTGACCCAACGCCATAGCGACCGGCGGCATCAGTAAAGGCTTCAACTACTTCGGGGTGATTAGCCAAAGCCAAATAATCATTGCTAGAAAAATTCAGCATGCGGCGACCGTCAATCGAGACCCAAGGTCCTTGCGCTGAATTTAGTTCGCGACGGCGCCGATAAGCATCAGTAGTTTGTGCTTGCTGCAACTTTGGCGCAAGCTGACCCAGCCAGTTAGCCACAGAGGGTTAACTGCGAAGAGCAACCAAAAACGAAAGGGAGGCACGACGAACGCATTATATAAAACCGCTTCTCGTGCTATTGCTGCGCTTGCATAGCTGCCGCATCGTAAAAAAGTGACTGCACTGCCTGGCCACTTTGAGACATAGCCTCCATTGCATCAGCAGATTTTTCAAGGTTTGAGCTGTGACGATCAGCAGCGGCATGCGGCACTTCGGGGTGAATACCCAATTTGCCAAACAAGCGCATATCTTCATTGGCCTGAGGGTTAGGGGTAGTAAGTAATTTTTCACCATAAAAAATTGAATTGGCGCCAACAAAAAAAGCTAAGGCTTGCATCTCTTGGTTCATTTCTTCACGGCCTGCCGATAGTCGAACATGTGACTCGGGCATCATGATACGCGCAACCGCCAAGGTTCTTATAAAATCAAAGCTATCAAAGTCATCGGAATTAGCCAGCGGCGTACCCTCAACCCTAACGAGTTGATTGATGGGAACACTTTGCGGGTGCTCGGGCAAGTTCGCCAGCTGCTGTAAAAAACCGACACGATCGGCAGAAGACTCACCCATGCCAACGATACCCCCAGCACAAACATTAATACCTGCATCGCGAACTTGCTGCAAAGTATCTAACCTATCTTGATAAGTTCGAGTGGTAATAATATCGCGGTAATACTCGGGAGAGGTATCCAGATTATGGTTGTAGTAATCAAGGCCTGCTTCTCCCAAAGCTTTGGCTTGATCTTGTTTAAGCATGCCCAAGGTCATACAAGTTTCTAAGCCTAGCTCTTTAACACCTTTAACCATCGCCAACACCGCAGGCATGTCGCGATCTTTGGGGGAGCGCCATGCAGCCCCCATACAAAATCGAGTTGAGCCCGCCTGCTTGGCCGCCTCAGCCTGAGTAATAACTTTTTCTACCTCCATTAACTGCTCAACGCTAAGGCCAGTATCGTACCGCGTGCTTTGAGGGCAATAAGCGCAGTCTTCCGGGCAAGCGCCGGTTTTAATCGATAGCAGCGTGCTCACCTGCACCGCATTAGGATCAAAGTTTTGTCGATGCACAGTGTGCGCTTTTAATATGAGGTCGTTGAATGGCAGCTCAAATAGTGCTTTTATCTCATCCTTGGCCCAATCATGCCGCAATAATCCGCGTGAAGCGGAAGCCTGCTGAGCAGCAGAAAGCGAGTGCTCAGTCATTGCGGATGGAGCAGCTGTATTGGTCTGACTCATCAAAAAATCCCACTCTAAAATGATTGCGGCCACTAAACCTCATGGATATGGATTCACAGGGTTTCACCCGCCAGATATAATAGTGCGCTAGAGATTGCTGTCAACTTTCAAGGATGAAAATGGTTAACAGAAAATTCGAACATCTTGTTCGCGCTTACGGAGCGGCGTTTAGACGCCACAGCATGGAGTGGCTACTTCCTGAACGATGTCACATTTGTGATGCACCCAGCCAAACGACCCAAGCACTGTGTAAAGAGTGTCACTTAGAACCTTATAATCAACGGCTTACAGTGCTTTCAAGCTGTGCCCGATGCGCCTTACCGCTAACCGCAGAAGCTACAAGTAGCGTTTTTTGCGCGTGGTGTATTCGCCAACGACCTCTATTTGAGCGCTGCATAGCAGCTAATGTGTACGCATCGCATAGCGCGCGACTGGTGAATAGCCTAAAACACTCTATGCAACTGCCCGCGGCGCGCATTATTGCCGATGAAATGGCGCGATCCATTAAAACATTCTATGGCGCCGATCCTTCGAGGCAATCGAGCGCGTCCATTCCCATTAGTCACGTTGACCTAGTCGTGCCGGTTCCACTACATCGGCGGCGGTTACGTCAACGCGGATTCAACCAGGCCATTGAAATTGGCAAACCGCTGTGTCGCCAATTATCACTGCCACTCGCTCTCAACGCCTGCCAGCGACTCCGCGACGCCCACTCCCAACAAGGTCTGTCTCGACGGCAACGAGCCCGCAACTTACGAGGAGCGTTCACAGCAACGTGCGAGGTGACTGGCAAGCACGTCGCCTTACTCGATGATGTGGTCACCACAACCAGCACAGCCAATGCAGCGGCTCAAAGCCTTCTTGATGCCGGTGCTATTTCATGTGAAGTTTGGTGCTTTGCTAGAACTCCAGCGCCCGATTAAACTCTGCTAACTAAAACAAAGGGTGACGCCTGTACGACTCCAACTGCTTTATACGTTAATATTGCCTGCAGGAGCCGATGCAGACAACTTCTGTGCGCAACCATTTATCCAGCCGCAATAACTAGGTCGCAAGATTATTTACACAATACTGCTTCAAGCAACTTTGATTTTTTTCATCACCTCTAGCGTGTTGCCGGCACATGCCTCTAGCATCGACGATAGATATTCAGTATCTGCCAATACGGTTTATGCCGGCAGTAACGATGGGCTTATCAATTCAACCGGCTTAGATCCGGTGGTCTTGCGTATAGCGGTAGCCGCAAACTTTAAACATACCCTTGAGGAATTACTCACAGCCTTTGCGCGCACGTCGCAAGCCCAGTCGCAGCCGGTAATAAAAATTTCGAGTGGCGCAACAGGTCTGCTGTTTAGCCAAATAAACAACGGCGCACCTTTTGACTTGTTTTTTTCAGCCGACCAACTAAGACCAACCTTATTATTACAAGAAAACCTAGGCATGCCCACTAGCCTGCACACCTACGCCATAGGCAAAATCATATGGGTCACAAAAAACAAACTCTCTCCAGATCTAGCTGCAGCTTGCCAAGAGAAGATGCCGACCGATCTGCAGCGCGCCGCACTCAATCAACTGCTTGCAAATACCCAGCGCCTTGTCATTGCGAATCCTCGCACTGCGCCATATGGCCAAGCCAGCCAAGCATTGCTAAATAAGTTGCAGCCCGCTCTGGCTGACACCGAACCCACTAAAATCGTCTATGCCAGAAATATTGCGCATGCTCAACAGCTGTTTGACAAGACTGATGCAGATAGTGTCATACTCAGCATGTCACAAGCACTGCGAATAAAAACATCAGCAATAGACTATCAATATTGCTCAATTCCTGCCGAATACCATGGCTCACTCGCTCAATCGGTAATACAACTTAGGCGAATTCAACCCGCCGATCACCCCATGCACGCTACCAGCAAGAAAACCTACCATCGCGCACTTGAGCTCTTACAATTTATACAATCAGATATTGGCACTGCCATTATCGAGCGCAATGGCTACGAGACAAGCGATGTGGCATTATAAAACTAATATTGATCGATAGTTGTTAGCAATGATTTCTCTCCTTTATGTTTGAAGCGCCCTCCATTAATGATATTGCAGCCGTCCGGCTCACCTTTAAATTAGCGATGGTGAGCACGGGGTTTTTGATGCTGCTGGGCATTCCACTTGCATGGTGGCTGGCTCGCAGCCACCATGCTCTTAAGCCTTTCTTTGAAGCGCTAATTGCTCTACCACTGATACTACCGCCCACGGTTATTGGCTTTTATTTACTAGTCGCCTTTGCTCCAGACACTTGGGCGGCGCAAACATGGCGGTCATTATTTGGCAGCAACTTAGCCTTCTCCTTTTCAGGATTGGTAGTCGGCTCTATCATTTACTCCTTACCTTTTGTCGTGCAGCCGTTACAAAGTAGCTATGAAAAGATCCCAAGAATAATCTTGCTTAGTGCAGCGTCTGTAGGCGCCAGCCCAGTGGATCGCTTCTTTAGTGTCGTCTGGCCGCTCAGTCGCCGCGCCACGTTAGCAGCCGCAGCATTGGCTTTTTGTCACACTGCAGGTGAGTTTGGCATTGTCTTAATGATTGGTGGGAGCATTCCTGGTGAAACACAGGTATTGAGCATTGTTCTTTTTGATCATGTTGAATCGCTTAATTACAGTAGTGCGCATACGATTGCTGCCCTACTACTATTATTCTCATTCCTGAGTTTAATCGTTATATACAGCACAGGCTTTCGCAATTATCGGGGCGCAGCAAACACTGAACATAACTAATCCATATATCAGCGATATTCCTATTTAATAGCGTACGGTGAAAAATCATGACTCGGTTAGCATCCCATGCATCCAGCAAACTGCCAAAAACAGACCAACATCGCGGCCTAACAGTTGATATACACAGCGCGCAAGACCAATTCAAACTCAATGTCAGTGCACAATTTGACGCCCGTCGCATCACTGCCATTTACGGACCAACCGGTAGCGGAAAGAGCACGCTATTAAACATGATTGCGGGCTTTAGCAAACCCAACCGCCCAAGCCAAATCACCTTTAATAGCAATCAATGGCTTAAAAAAAGCGGAAAAGCTGTAGCAGTACATAAACGAAAAATCGCCTACGTAACTCAATCTTCAACCCTACTTCCTCACCTGACAGTCAAAGATAATTTTCTTTATGCGATCAAACGAGCGCACACAAAAAAAGAGAGAGGCGCCAAAAATAAAAGACCGTTTGCACCCCAGAACACGCTCGAGTCGATTGGGGAGCAATTTAATGTTTCGCAGTTATACTCATTATTTCCGGAGGAGCTATCTGGCGGAGAGCAGCAACGCGTGGCCATTGGCCGAGCACTTCTTTCCAACCCAGAACTGATACTATTTGACGAACCCGTTAGCGCGTTAGATGAAGAGAGTCGAGAGAGCACGCTGACCGCATTGGAAAAACTACACAAGCTTGCCCAGGTACCCTGTTTGTACGTCACGCATAATATTGATGAACTTATGCGCTTGGCCGATGACGTCATTCCTATTGCCAATGGACATGCGAGCCAATGTATGGCGGTTGCAGACGCGCTGAGCAATTCAGCATTCTCACTCAGCGCCAATCATAGTACCGGAGTCATACTAGAAGGCCGCGTAGCCTTTATTGATAATGCTCACGGCCTCATAAGCGCCGCTGTGGGCACCCAGCCCAACATTTATTGCTCGGCGGGATCATCCAATATAAGCCAAAATCAGCCCATACGATTGAGAATTTATGCGAAAGACGTGAGCATTGCACTGAGTAAAGCGAGCGATTCCAGTATACTTAATATCATTCCTGCAACCATTACGAAAATCGCGTGCGATGAAAAAAATAAAACATTAATAACAATGCAATGTTTTGAACAAACCCTTCTTGCTGCAATCACCCGTAAATCATTACAGGATTTGTCTTTACAGGAAGGTCAGCACGTTTTTGCACAGATAAAAGGTATCGCCGTGCTAAGTGCAAAGGAATGACCGCAGCATGCTCTTTCCTCCCTGCCACGATCACTGAAGACCTGGCTGTTGGCCTATAAACTCGCTCACTATCAATCTTAAACCGCCTGCCCATGAGAATTATTCTACAAGCGCTTATTTATTTCAGTAGTACTATAGTAGCACTAGCCCTAGCAGCACTTGCTCTTGCCTGGTTTATATTGAGCTTGCTGCTGGCTGAAACGCCAGCAATCACAGCTTTCGAATCAACGAGCTTAAATGATATAAAAAGAATCAAAAGCTTGGCTCTAGATTTTAGCCGGCAATCGGATTTATCTAAAAACAAAACCTTACTTTTGAGCGAGCGGGATATTAATTTGGGTATCGGGCACTTCGCCCCTCTTCAGGTAGATATACCTGCAAATAGCTTCCTGAAAGTTGAGCTTGCAGAAAGCCACGAAGCCAAAATTTTTGCAACACTGCCAGCATCAACCATTTGGCAAGAGTTTCACAGACAGTATCAGAAAAGCATTCCCACATTACTATCACCAGCGGCGCGGTGGCTCAGCCACCATATTGAAAACAAATGGATCAATTTGCGCTGGAATTTAATTATAGAGCCTAACGACGATCCGAAAAATTGGATTCAAACGAATACATTGGCGCTCGGAGATATTGACCTCAATAGCACCCTTAGCCGAAAACTAGCCGATGCAATTTACCAAAAAGCCATACAGCGACCTGACACTGCACTGGCAAGAGAGAGCTGGAAAAACCTTCGCAATCTCGAGATATTCAATCACCAGCTTATGGTTGAATTTGTTTTGCCCACTCAGGGCGCGTCGGTTCTCAATAGCTATCAGTCGCTAATGCTTTCAGCAAACGAGCAACAACTCATTGAAATTTACTATCAGAAAATTCAAACGCTGCCTTCACGCGGGCCGCTAGTCAACGTCATGGCCGAACTTTTCAAACTCGCCAAGCAACGGAGCAATGAAACGCTTGATCCAATTGCCGAAAATCGCGGTGCGCTATTGGCTTTATCCAAAAAATATGGCGGCGACCAGCTAATCAATATATTGCAATCTCGATCAGGCAACGCCCTCACTTCGGCCCCAAAGCCCTATACTATTTTTGCGCGGCAAGATTTAGCACAGCACCTGGTGCTTTCGGCAGGCCTTTCTCTCGTAGCCAATCAAAACCTTGCTGAATTAATCGGTATTGATAAGGAGCTCAGCGATTTAATGGGAGGTCGAGCCATTAGTGCATGGGACTTGATGGCTGATAAAGCAGGTGTGCGACTAGCCGAGAATGCCACCGCATCGGTACAGTCAGCACAAAAAACTCAAAAATGGTTTAGCAAGGCTCGCCGAGATCATCACGTGCTACCCGACCTAGGTCAAGAATTTAAATATTCCGAAGATCGCTTTAACGCCGAAGACCTCGCCGAGCTTGAACTGATGATTGAGCTATACATGGAGCAGCATGGCGCACTACAAAAACAGATGTAAGCTGTTGTTTTTTTACCACAAAAAGAGCTATGCTTCCATTGAAACGAAGAGCACCCAGGTCTCTAAATAAAATATGGCCTTTAAAGAGAAAACCCTTCACCGCACTTAGTACATACACCTAAAGAATCTAAATAACAATCTTAACGGCAGAAATTTAATGGCCTCAGTCAGCGAAAAAAGAATAATCGTTATCAATTCGGCGTCTAACGTTCGCGCTCAGATCCATGCGAGTTTAGCAATGAAAGGCTTTAACTGCATTGACGAATCCGCTGATGCGCTCAGCGCCATCCGTAAACTTAGTCAAGCGTCATATGATTTAATCATCACTGACATCCATTTAACACAACTTGATGCATGGCAACTGATACGACTTGTTCGTTCAAATATGCTGGAGACCAACCCGCACACAAAAATACTATTACTCTTTTCGACCTATACCAAAAATATTACAGATGCGACGGCAAAAGCGTTAGGCGCAGATGGCAGCGCTCACACAGATCAACTGGAACGACTGGGCGAGATTACAGCTAATTTATTATCAAGCCAAGAAGATGCTGCATCAAAACCGAGTATACTCGCCATAACGCCAGAAGATGTCCAAGCAGAGACAATCACGGGGGCCTTAAAATCTCAGTTTACACTAACCCATGTGAAGAACGAAAATTCTGCTTTAGAGATATTCTTGCAACAAAACTTTGATCTTATTTTACTGGATGAGAATTTAGTTGACACATCATCTCAGCAACTACTAACACAACTGCTGACAACAAAACCGCAGCAATCTATTTTAATAGTGGGCGCAAACAACAGCGCATCAAATGCAAAAGAGATGATCCTAGCTGGCGCTATCGATTATCTTAACGCTTCCATCCAGCCTGAACTGCTTATACAGCGCTGTAATGCTGCACTGCGTAGAGAGTACTTTTTTATTAGTCAGAAGCAATTTCAAGAAAAAGAAGTTGCGCTGACTGCTGCAAAAAATCGTGCTTTGATTACACTCAATTCAATTACTGATGGTGTGATAACAACTGATAAAAATTGCATCGTCGATTATATCAACCCTGTGGCACTTAAAATTTTAGAGTGCACGCAAGAAGATATACTTGGAAAGCCGCTTAACCAATACTACCGAACGTATCATTCCACTTCATACATTCCCACCGTTGATCTTACAAAGAAAGCAATCATAACAAATGAAATACAGCGGTCTGCGTCCATAACGAGCTTGAAGAATCGCGGAAAAATTGCTCATTCCATTGAGCAACAGGCAGCGCCTATAATTGGAGAAAATGGCGAAAACATTGGTGCGGTGTTGGTTTTCCGTGACTGTACCGAAGTAGAGACCATTGAAAAACGTCTTTCTTTTCATGCGAGCCATGACCTACAAACAGGCTTGAGCAACCGTGATACCTTTGAGCATGAGATTCGTCTTGCAATAGACGATTCAAAAAGCCATGGAACAGAACACTGCCTATGTCACATCTCATTAGCACAATTCGATATAGTCGCGGAGAGCTATGGTCATAAAATTGGCGACCAACTTTTACGGCAAGTCGCTACCATATTGCAGCAAAAAGTACGTGCCCCCAGCGATGTTATCGCCAGAATTGAAGGCTATGAATTTGGGATTCTGCTGCGCCATTGCACAGTTGAGGCAGCAGAACGAATTTGCGGACTAATAATAGCCAACTTCACTAGCACTGAATTTAAGTACGATGATAAGTCGTTTGAAATTAGCGCCGGAATCGGTATTGTTGCAGTTAACGGCGAAGCAGTTGAAATCAGCAACCTACTTTCAGCGGCCATAGCGGCCAGCAACACAGCTAAAGAGCGCGGGAAAAACAAAACTGCGATTTTTAGCGGTGACGACACGGAGATTGTAGAAAAGCATTCGGCAATTTTATATGCGAACCAATTAATGGAAGCAATAGATGCTGATCGAATTATGCTTTTTCAACAAAGAATAGCTAGCGGGGAATCAGACCAAAAAGACTCCTATGAGATATTATCGCGCATCAAAAAAGAAGATGGCGAGATCGCTTTGCCAACGGTCTACCTCAATGCAGCGGAGCGTTATGCCCTTACGTCAAGACTCGATAAGTGGGTAATTCAAAAGACATTAAGCTGGTTAGAAGAACACCCAGCCTCAATGGAAAAGCTTGAGTACATGTCGATTAACATTTCGGGGCTGTCTATTTGCGACGACACATTTACTGACTTTATTGAGCAAAGCTTCCAGAATTCTGACATCCCACCGAATAAAGTTTGCTTTGAGATAACAGAGACAGCCGCTGTATCGAACTTCCTCAGAGCCAGTGACTTCATTACGGCCATTCGCGACTTAGGTTGTAGGTTTGCCCTTGATGACTTTGGCGCAGGCATGTCTTCGTTTGCCTACTTAAAGAAACTACCCATTGATATATTAAAAATTGACGGCTTGTTCATCCGCGACATTTTGAGCGACCCTATCGATTTTGAAATGGTGAAGTCAATTAACGATGTAGGCCACGCCATGGGTCTAAAAACAGTGGCCGAATATGTGGAAAACGAGGAAATCCTTGCCGCTCTAAAAAGCCTTGGTGTTGACGCTTTTCAAGGTTATGGGGTTGCGAAACCGGCGCCTATTAGCCAACTCGAGATAGATTCCAATAGCAATTCGGCCAGCAAGGAATAACACTTTAATCATTGATTTATAAATGCCGCTCGTAACGCTTTTTCTTGGCAGAATTATTTTATAGCAACCAGTAGGCTTACTCACCAAAACGACACTCTCAAAATGCTTAAGACACTTCCCGGATGAATAGTAATGCCTACCACCAGACACCTTCTCGTATTATAGTTAGCGCACAGGAAGGCGTGCATGAGCGGTTAGAGTCTACTGTCACCAAACATCTTGCAACTAATTTTGGAAAGCCGATTTCGAAATTTAATACAGATAACTATGACAGTGCGATGCGGCAGATCAACCGAGACAAAATTATCTTTGATTCAGGCTGCGGCAATGGAAAAAGCACTTTCCAATTGGCGAAAAAACATCAGGACGCTTTTGTAATTGGTATAGATAAATCTGCAGCCAGGCTTAACAAAAGTATGAACAGCAAGGGCGAACAGGAACGCTCCGAAATTGACAACTACTGCCTTGTTCGAGCCGATTTAATTGACTTCCTGAGACTTGCGAGTAAGGACGGAATCAAATTACACAAACATTATTTCCTTTACCCTAATCCTTGGCCAAAAAGCCAGCACCTACAGCGCCGTTGGCACGGATCGCCGATCTTTAAAGATATTATTCAACTCGGCGGTGTTTTTGAGGTAAGATCAAACTGGAAAATATATGCCGAAGAATTCAAGATGTCATTGGGAATCGCCGGCATTACAAGTAAAGTTAGTATGATGAACCATGATAATCATCACTATATCTCAGACTTTGAGGCTAAGTATCATCGCAGCGGGCAGGCATTATGGCAGCTACTGTCTACCTAACGCTTTATTTTAAACATCGAAAGGCGCGCAAATAAATCGCGCACGAAGCGGGGAGCATAACTTCAGCAGACCGCAGATAAATAGCTTACCGGCACAGGTAAAGACCTGCGACGTCGAACCCTTAAGGTTAACTCAGCCGAGAAACTCTGGTACATGACCAATTCAAAGCCCCAGCATAGTAATAAAGTAGACCCAGCGAGCGAGACCATCGTTGCTGAAATATGGACCTGCATCCAGCGGGAAGCACAGCGTGAGGCGGCGAGTGAGCCGATATTAGCCAGCCATTTGCATGCCACCGTGCTGAGCCACGTCAACCTAGCTGACGCGCTTGCCTACCACCTTTCAAACCTTTTAGGCTCGGCAACCGCTTCAGCGCTTTCGCTAATGGATGTGATTAGCGATGCCTACGCCGCACAGCCTGCCCTGGTACTGGACGCCGCTGTCGATGTAGCCGCCATTCGGGATCGAGATTCAGCGTGCTCTGAATGCGGCACGCCTTTTTTATATTACAAAGGATTTCATGCCCTACAAACTCATCGCATAGGCCATTATCTTTGGGGCAACGGCCGACAAGAGCTCGCATTATTTTTGCAAAGTAGAATGTCATCATGCTTTTCTGTGGATATTCATCCAGCAGCAAAAATTGGCCGAGGCCTGATGCTCGACCATGCAAATGGAATTGTAATTGGTGAGACTTGCGAGATAGGCGATAACGTTTCAATCATGCAATCAGTAACATTAGGCGGCACCGGAAAAATGTCTGGAGACCGTCACCCTAAAGTAGCTTCGGGGGTTTTGATTGGGGCTGGCAGTAAAGTATTAGGTAACATTAATATTGGAGAAGGATCACAGATTAGCGCCGGCAGCGTTGTTTTGAAAGATGTACCGGAGCATACGACAGTAGCAGGGGTTCCGGCACAAGTTGTTGGCAGACCTGAGGAAAGCATGCCTTCATTTTCAATGGATCATCGTCTTTAGCAATACGAGCGCTTTAACTGTGATAGGCAGGCGAATGATTCTTTACCGCCTCGACGAATACGGCAACATTTTCTGGGTCAATGTCCGGAGTAATGCCGTGGCCAAGATTAAAGACATGCCCACTAGCCGCAGAGTGCCTACCAAAGCTCGCCAGTACTTTTTTGACTTCGGCTTCTATCGCATCAGGCGTTGATCGCAAGACAGCTGGATCCATATTGCCCTGCAAAGAAACTCCGTCAGTCACTCGTGCGCGCGCGCGGCCTATGTCAATTGGCCAATCTAGACCAATTGCATCGCAGCCTGTATCTTGTATATCTTCCAACCAACCGCCGCCGCCTTTAGTAAATAAAATAATGGGCACTCTTTCCGCTTCAGTCAAATTTGAGTTAATGCCAGTAACGACCGAACGCATATAGCGCAACGAAAACTCTCGATAAGCCGAATCGCTCAGAATCCCTCCCCATGTGTCAAAAATTTGCAGCACTTGAGCACCTGCTTTGATTTGTGCCAGCAGATAATGGGTCACCGCATCGGCAAGGGTCTGTAAAAGCACATGTAACAAGGCAGGGTCTTCATAAAGCAGAGCTTTAATTTTTTTGAACTCTCGCGTCGACTGCCCTTCCACCATATAAGTTGCTAAGGTCCATGGGCTACCTGAAAAACCTATAAGAGGCACTTTACCGTTTAACTCATGTCGAATAAGCGCCACTGCATTTGGAACATAAGCCAACTCATTCATAACGTCTGAAGATAGGTTATGAATTGAGGCAGCCGTTGTCAGCGGGTGTTTAAATTTAGGTCCCTCGCCTTCAACAAAATATAACTCAAGGCCCATTGCATCCGGTATGGTCAGAATATCGGAAAATAGAATCGCCGCATCGAAATCATAACGCGCTAGTGGCTGCATCGTGACCTCGCATGCCAGCTCAGGCGTTTGACAGAGCGTCATAAAATCACCGGCTTTAGCTCGAGTTGCTCGATACTCAGGTAAGTATCGCCCTGCTTGCCGCATCATCCAGACGGGAGTTCGGTCTACCGGCTCGCGCCATAATGACTTTATTAAGCGATCATTTTTTAACACAGGAAACATAAGGATCTCTAATTCGATGGGTCACGGAGCGCAAAAAATGGGTGCTCTAAGAAAGCGTGTTTTTAATTGATCGTTTGATGACTAACTTCCAAAGGCAGACGCTTTGAATAAACTCCATGGACATAAAAAAGCTAGCCACAAGGAGCACTGCATTAACAATTCATTTGAGGCCGGCGATCACACCGCTCCAAGCGAAATTTACAGCTTTAAAAAGTCCAATACACCTTCGGCAGCCTGCCTTCCTTCCCAGATTGCAGTAACCACTAGATCTGAGCCGCGAACCATATCACCACCAGCAAATATTTTAGGGTTGCTCGTCTGAAATTTATAAGCAGCGTTCTGAGGTGCCGAATTTTCTGGCGATTCATCAGTCACAACCACCCCACCCCAATCATTGAGCTTCACATCGTATTCTGCAAACCAATCGGCTGGGCTCGGTCGAAAACCAAAAGCTATTAATATTGCATCACACTCGATGACTTGCTCGCTTCCAGGGATAGTCTCAGGGACACGCCGCCCACTAGCATCAGGATCGCCCAGTTTCGTTTCAATAACACGAATACCTTCAACCTGATCGTCACCCACAATTTCTATAGGTTGGCGATTAAATAAAAATTCAACACCTTCTTCACGCGCGTTAGCTACCTCACGTCTTGAACCAGGCATATTCACTTCATCGCGGCGATAAACGCATGTAACCGAGCGTGCCTGCTGGCGAATGGAACTGCGATTGCAATCCATCGCCGTATCACCGCCACCCAAAACAACCACTCGCTTGCCGGCCAAGTTGATATGCTGATCGCCCTCTTTTTGCCAATTTTGATTTTTGTTAACATTAGATATTAAAAAGGGCAATGCCTCATAAACACCCAACAAATCTTCTCCAGGAAAGCCACCCTTCATTGAAGTGTACGTTCCCATACCCATAAAAATCGCGTCGAATTCTTGATGTAACGACTGAATGCTAACAAAATTATCCGCCATGCCTGAGGAGGCTTCACCGACTTCGGTATTCAATTTAAACTCAATACCCATACCCGTGAAAATTTCTCGGCGCGTTTTCATTACGTGCTTTTCTAGCTTAAATTCAGGTATTCCAAACGTTAATAGGCCACCAATTTCTGGATAAATATCATAAACAACCGCCTTAACTCCGGCTCTGGCAAGAACGTCTGCGCACCCTAGCCCTGCCGGTCCTGCACCAATAATGGCTACGCGCTTTCCCGAGTCAACAACATCGGACAAATCGGGCCGCCATCCCATAGCAATTGCAGTGTCGTTAATATATTTTTCTGCAGAGCCAATCGTGACCGCACCAAAGCCATCATTTAATGTGCACGCACCCTCACACAGTCGATCTTGCGGACAGACTCTGCCACAAACCTCAGGTAGCGTGTTTGTTTGGTGGCTCAACTCCGCCGCTTCAAGAATATTACCTTCAGCAATAAGCTTTAACCAATTGGGAATATAGTTGTGCACAGGGCACTTCCATTCGCAATAAGGATTACCACAAGAAAGACACCGATGCGACTGATCAGCCGCTTCAACTGGCGTGAACGCTTCGTAAATTTCTACATAGTTAGTCTTACGTGTTTCAATAGCTTTTTTAGCCGGGTCAACGCGACCGACTTGCACAAACTGAAAAACATTATTTAAACGATCTGTCATACAATAATTCCAACGAAACTCGAGCGTCCCTACTTAAATCAACTCATATTTAAGCGGCGCGTGAGCGCACGCTTTCAAGCAAGCCTTCTAGATCAGCCGCCTTGGGCTTGACCAACCAAAACATACGCACATAGTCTTCGAAGTTGCTAAGGATGTGATGGCCCCACTTACTTCCCGTTGCCTCAACAAAATGCTGAATGGTACTGCGCAAGTGACCACGATAAGCCTCAACGCTCTCTGCGTTAATGCGGCAAATCTCGACCAACTCGTGATTATAGCGATCAACAAACTTGTTTTCCTCGTCTAACACGTAAGCTAAACCGCCAGTCATTCCGGCACCAAAGTTATTGCCAGTTTTTCCAAGTACAACAACCATGCCGCCGGTCATGTATTCACAGCAATGGTCACCCGCACCTTCAATGACTGCTTGCGCGCCAGAATTACGAACCGCAAAGCGCTCGCCCGCACGACCGGCAGCAAACAATTTGCCCCCAGTGGCGCCATAGAGACAGGTATTACCCATAATAGGCGCGAAGCGCGCTTCAAACTGGCTGTCTTGTGGCGGCATTAAGATCAACTCACCACCCGCCATACCCTTACCGACATAGTCATTGGCATCGCCATGCAGCGTCATATTTAAACCACCAGCGTTCCACACACCAAAACTTTGCCCTATGCTACCCGTCAAATTAAGCTGAATGGGTGTATCAACCATACCGGCGTTACCATATTGCTTGGCAATCTCACCCGACAATCTAGCGCCAATAGATCGGTCACAATTAGTCACATCGAAATCAAAACTACCACCGCTGCGATTAGCAATAGCACTTGCAGTTGCAACCACCATTCGCTCCGCCAACTTACCTTTATCAAAAGGAGTATTGCTAGGTAACTGGCAGGTACGAGGAGTACTCTCAAGAATTGCGTCGTTATAAAGCATCCCAGAAAAATCTAGCTTGCCGTGCTTCAAGGTTGTGCCCGGCAAAACTTCAAGCAACTCGGTGCGCCCGACTAAGTC
>JACLAC010008019.1_pt1 | contig 55176 bp, 40 predicted proteins | sample 8027881 | NCBI WGS metagenome assembly JACLAC01 (sample SAMN15725517, study PRJNA655200) | protist metagenome | isolation source: fluorescence activated cell sorting (FACS) single amplified genomes of... | place: Spain: Blaines Bay Microbial Observatory, Mediterranean Sea | collected 2016-01-19 | reverse complement strand
ACTGGCTGTTTTAGCTCTAAAGACCACCGCTGGTATCAAACCTAACAGGTAGATTAATTAAAAGATAAGTTGGGGTCGAGGATGTCCAAAAGTGGATAAAAAGTCCGTTCACAAAACAGTTGTAATCAAAGATTTAATTTTAACCATCAGTACTCATGATCTCAATCCACTCTGTTTTATCTTGATATGGTAGCAATCGGTAAAATAATTTGGCTTTTATTGGTTGGTTATTGGGAACTACAAAATAGAAATCTTTGCTTTGCTTTAGTTTTAATCGATTATCAACTTCGAGGCTCAAACCGTCACTACCGATCTGGGCGGAAAAAATATGATGCTTTACTTCCGAGTTGAAGGTAACCTCCAGAATCACAGCTCTCAACCCATCACCAGGTAAGTGGTGTCCAGTCTTATTAACTACTGTTATTGTAGCTTTATCATTGTCACGTTGAATTATCAACTTGGCAGACCGTTTTAGCATAGAAAGACTTCGGCTACCCTTCCATGTGTGTTTACGACCTTTTTTGGGATTGTAGCTCTGATTACTATGAAGCCGGTTGACCGAAGACATATGACAAGTCGTACATTTCTGATTTTTATTTTCTGGCAATTGCCAATCAATGATTTGCTGATGGGCAGCAACACTTGGTTGACCGTGACAGCTTGCACATAGTTGAGTCGGATTTTGAGCATAGTTTGGGTCTTCTACATTTAAGTGGAAGTTGGCCGACTGAAAACCTTTTGGCCCGTGCATAGCTCCCTTGTCATCAACATGACAAGTCAAACAATTGATGCCAGATTCTTTCTTTTCTTGCCTTAACTGAGGCATTTTACCTAGTCCGGTAATCAATATTGGTTTGGGTGAATGACAAGGGTCACAGGTTTTGACTCGGTTGGGGAAATCTTTGGCCATCTGCTGATAAATTGGATTGGTCCAAGATTTTGCGTGTAGAGAGCGTGACCATTCTTTCCAGATAGCAGAGTGGCAACTTTGGCAATCTCCTGTTTGGAAAGAACTTTCCATGTCAGCTAAATTAGGTGGTGGCTGACAACCACTTGTGAGCAGTAAAAGAAGATATCCGAGTGTAAATACCAGCAGAATGTTCTGCATCTATTTGGGTTACTAGGATTTATTCATATCGGATGATAGAGATTTAAAAATTGACTCTGCAGCCTTGTTGCCACTGTTAACACAATCTGGAATTCCGACTCCATGGAATGCGTTACCAGCTAATTCTAGCCCTTTTATTTTTGATACTACCAAATTGATCTGAGATACCCTTTCCAAATGTCCTAAGTTATACTGTGGACTGGATCCATTCCATCGGCATATCTGAGATAATATTGGCTGGCCAATGATTCCGAGCAGATCTTGTAAATCAGCTAGTATTAGATTTAATAAGTCGTTATCAGAATAATCTAGTAGGTGCTGCTGTAGAGCACCACCTATAAAAGCACGGAGTAGCACTTGTCCTTCGGGAGCGCGATATGGAAACTTGAGGCTGCTGAACGTACAAGCAGTTATTGAACGATCTTCAATCGCCGGAACGACAAACCCCATGCCACCCAGATGATGCTTGATTTGTGACCGACTGAAAGCAAGATTGATAGTAGCTGATGAGGCATAAGAAACTGATTCTAATAAATGAGAGAGTTTCGGGATATCAGAACTTAGAAGTTGAGTCATCTGGGTGGCGGGTAGCGCAAGGCAAAGCTGATCGGCCACAAGATTAGTTTCACTTTGATTGTTTATTTCGATATTCCAAACATCATTTTTTTCTGGCTTCATTATCTTAGTGATTTTTGTGACCATTGAGCCGGTTTCAACCATTCCTACTGGGAGTTTCTTCAATAACTCATTGACTAGTACTTGAATACCTTGATCAAAAGTACGAAAAATTCCATATCGAGCACCACTGGACCGTTCCGACATCGTTTCCATCAATGCCCGAATAATACTTCCATACTTTTGTTCTAGCTGTAGAAATTGAGGCATAGTAGCTTGAAGGCTCAATTTTTTCGGATTGGCACTGTAAATGCCCCCGATCATCGGCTGTGCCATTCTATCAAACGCTTCTCTACCTAATCGACGGACTACGAAATCTTCCAGAGACTCATCTGTACTCACGTCTTTGGTTGGCAAGAACAAATCCATGAGCATTCGTAATTTACCGGGCCAACTAAATATTGGACTTGCTAAAAAAGGCCGTAACGAACTTGGGGCCATCAAATAGAATCCTTCCGGGACTGGTTGTAGCTGACCTGCACGCACAATAAAGCTACGGGGATTGTCAAGATTCGGCTTAATTAGCTGATCGGCTAAGCCTAGATCACGACAGAGTTCTATTGCCCAAGGCTTAGTCGATATAAATGCGTCAGGCCCCTGCTCTAGCAAAAAACCGTCTCGGTTCTCTGTACGGAGAATTCCACCGACTTTTTTGGAGGCCTCTAGCAATTTGACTTCGATTGGAAGCTTATTTTTTTTGATTAACTGGTGAAGCCTATAGGCAGTCGTTAGTCCGGTGATACCGCCACCGATGATAACAACTCTTGACGGAGAATCTGAAAAATTAATTAGGTTCGACAATGGTAAAATAACCTAAACTTGATTCCATGTTTGTCGCAATTCAGAAATTGACGTGTAAGTCACCTGGCAGTGATAAAAATCGTCGAGTGAAACACTATTTGTCTAACAGAACTGGAGTGATATACCATCGGAGGATACGGACAGCACATTTACCCTGATTACTAGGAACGAGACTGCTGTTTGGTATAATCTCTTCCGTCAAAATGTTGCCTGGATAAGTCACTTAGTGTCCCGTCCTCATGCATTTGAGAAATAATCTGACTGACTTTCTTTCGTAGGCTAGTATTATCAGCTGAACTTTTTTTGTCGAAAGCAACAGCTAAATGTTCAGCAAAAACAGGATTTCCCACTTTTTCGACTGCGACGCCGTTGTCAATAGCAGCATCGACAATTGTATGAGCAGACAAGAAAATAGCGAATTCTTCCCGCCCAGACTGGATCGATTGGACACACTCATTATCGGTTTTCATGGGCATAACTTTTATATTATCTGGTGGGTCAACAAAAACGGAATTTTCTGGCAATCCTAGGCGTTCTTTCTCACCAGTTAACCAATACTCGTAAACAGTCTCTGTACATACACAAACATTCTGACCAGAAATATCATTTATTGTTTTTAAACCCAAGTTTTTGGTTGCTGCAAATTGCGCTAGCGTATAGTAGTAGGCAGGTTCAGCAAAGTCAAGCCGTTGCTTCCTCTGCTCAGTCATTGCAACTGACCCAACACTCATATCCCAACGGTCGCTCCAACTGCCAGCCGTTATCAAGTCCCAATCTGGCGTGACAAAATCGATTGTTACACCAAGTCTTTTACCAATTTCCCTTGCAACATCGATATCAAAACCCGCAAATTCTCCATCTTCGTTGACATAAGATTGTGGAGCATAGTTTGGGTCAGTAGAAACGATGATAGAACCCCTCTCTTTAATTTTTTCTAGCAGATCAATTTCGTTTCTTGGCTGGCGGCGAGTACCGGTTTGTTGTGCCTTTTGATCAACATTACATCCTGTAAAACCCATAACTATCAAGATGGAAATAAAAGTCGTAAAAAATAATTTCATCTTCTTCATCTGGTTTTATCCCAAGTCTATATTTTTATTGTAGTTGAATGATAGCATAGGCAAAACTGTCAATCAAACCGGCACAGTAGGATTTCTAGCTAACCTGCGTTGACATGATTAATTCTCTGGTTTAGAATCCGGCAACGGTTTCTTGTCAAAAATCTACTCTCCGTGAGGACGTGAGCTTGCTAACCGATCAACAAACCCAACAATACCACGAAGACGGATATGTGATCCCTGATTTTCGTTTGTCGCCAGAAACAGTTACGAATATCAAAAAACACCACCAGCGATTTATCGAGCAATATCCAGAATTTATCGATTATTGCCCAGCCATTCTTGCTTATGACTTAGGCTTCCTAAACTATGCAAGGCAACCTGAAATATTAGATATGGTTGAACAGATACTTGGTTCTAATATTGCTCTCTGGAACTCTAGTTTCTTTGCTAAGCCTGCCCATCAAGGCAAAAAAACCCCTTGGCACCAAGATGGCGAATACTGGCCAATTCGTCCATTAGCTACCTGCACCGTTTGGATGGCTATTGACCCTTCTACCACCGATAATGGGTGCTTACGTGTGATTCCAGGTTCTCACAAAGATCAACGACTCAAAGGTCATACCCAAAATGAAGATCCCAACCTCAGTTTGCCCATGGAACTCAATGCTTCTGAATTTGATGAAACCTCAGCAGTCGACCTAGTATTGGAAAGTGGTCAAATTTCTCTTCATGACGTATATTTGGCCCACGGGTCTGAAGCTAATACTTCCAATCAGCCGCGTCGGGGAATGACTCTACGATTCATGCCAACGACATCAGTTTACGATCGTAGAATTTTACCGCCGTCAAGCCGAACAGGACGCCTTAGCATGACTGAACGTAGTTTGTTTCTGATGCGAGGGCAAGATGTCTCCGAACAGAACGATTTTCTGCTCCGATATTGATGTTGAGTAAATAGTTAAAGACTATTTATCTCGAGCCCTAGCTCTATACCCATGCTATCCTGACGTTACAATTTTTCCGATTACATTTTTACTTAATGCTCAATATTCGTGGTGGCCAGATAGAAATTTATCGGGAATGATTAATCTAATTGTATCGATGAGACATCATAACATAGAATTTCGCGATCGTTTCGAACGAAAATGTGCTGGTCAGCTAAAGCCGGATGAGACCATATCACTGTTCGTCGGCCAATTTGGTGCGTTGGCTCGATCAGTTTAGTTTGGCTGATTAGTTCGAAACCCTTTGGGGACATTTTTGCAATTATGGCTTCACCAATATCATTAAACAACCAGAAACGATTACCGTTGGGCACAGTAAAGACATTCGCCCAATTAGCGGGCCGACTACCTGTTGAAAATTCAAAAGTTTCCCATTTTCGCTCGCCAGTCTCTAATTCTACACACATATACCGTCCACTTTGTCCACAAGCATAAATGTAACCATCCTGAACAACAGCCGAGTTGAAAACGCCGGCTACCCCCCGTTTTGTATCTCCTTTCCAGACAATCTCAGCGCTATTACCATCCTTGGCGATCTCAATTAAGGCAGACAGATTGGAATAAGCCATTACGAATAGCCGATTGCCAATTTGTTTAGGGATGCCAATCGACATAGCAAAAGCCGGCTGAAGTTCTAATTTCCAGTATGGCTGACCGCTTTCAGGATTCAAACCTCTTAGGTAATGACTATCCCAGACCACTAGTTGCCGCTTACCACCCAATTGGTAAATAATGGGTGCACAATAGCCAGGTTGTTTAGTTGATCCACTACGCCAAACTTCTTGACCGTTTAGCTTATTCAAAGCTACTACTGTGGTTTTTTCTCCACCGACCATGCATATCAAGTGTTCTCCATCAACCAATGGATGAGCCGCAAATCCCCATTCTGGTGTTTCTACTTGATATTTATCCCTTAGGTTTAGTTGCCAAAGGACTTGACCTGTTTGGGTTTCAAAACAAAACAAATCACCTTCGGCTCCCAATGTGTAAACTCGATGATTATCAACTGTTGGAGTAGCACGAGGACCAATGGCATACAGTGCCACTGACCGATAAGCGCACGGGTACTCATAGGACCAGAGGATCTGGCCACTCTTCTGATCTAAGCATAGAACTCGTTCAGAGCCGGATAACAGACGACGAACGAAGTTGGTATTCTGTGGTGGTTGATCTGGATGCAGAAACCGCCCATCTTTTAGATTTGGGTCGTGTTTGATTCGATCCATTATAAATACCAGACCATCAGCGACCGCAGGGCCAGTATAGCCACTACCAATTGGTACCTGCCAAACAGGCTCTAACCCCTGTTTTGGAAAAGATGTCAGAAGATCTGACTCACGCCAGATCCCATCTCTTTGATTTCCCAACCACTGTCGCCAGTCCTCAGCCACAATCATACTACTTATTGGGTTCAAGAGAATGAATGTAAATAAAAAAATATTCCACTGCATGAGTAAGAATCTCAATCCTCTATTTTCATCGGCTGAATCGTAAATGAATTTACGACTAGTCAGTAATCATGTTCACTAATTGGCCAGCAACTAACGACTGATCTAGTAATAGCCATGCTAATGTTGTAACATTATATTGTAACAAAACTCAAAACAATAGATTAAATCTTAGTTTGTTCGAGATTTACCTTTCACTGATTAGACCGTTTTTTATTCTAGGCCTAGAGCCATTTTTGACCGATGTGCTTATTAACTAATTCTTGTGGATCGTTGGTCAAAAATCCTTGAGGTTAACAGGCGGCTGTGATAGAATCGGGCAACTTTCCATTGAAGTATCCGGCGAACCCAAAATGAGTTCGGTCGTTAGAATGAAATATTCTCCCTTCTACCTTCTAGCTTTATTACTGTATTACTTCTTAGTATCTCCAGTTTATGGCCAGGGCCTGACTGCTGGAACGGTTGGTGGTAGTGCGGTCAGAGTCGGAGTTGGTGCTCGAACTGCGGCAATGGGACATACATTTACTGCTGTTGCAGATGACGTTAGTTCTATTTATTGGAATCCAGCGGGCCTTGGCCAGATAAAACGGCCACAATTAACTATCATGGGCGCTGATTGGTTAGGAGGCATACGACATGGATGGATTGGTTTCGGTCAATCACTAGGTAAGTGGATGTCAGTTGGAGCTGATGTATCTTACATCTGGTCTGGTGATATTCCTCAAACAATTGAATCTGAGGCTGATGTTGGTCGATACCAAGAGATGGGTACATTCAATTACAGTGATATGATCATACGCGTTGCCATCGGTAGTGGTGAGATTAGCACGAACGGTTACAGGGGAATTGACTGGGGAACAATTCGCATTGGTGGGGCTTTTCAAGTATCTCAGCAAAGAGTTAACTACTCTACTATAACAGGTTATCAATTACGATGGAATCATATCAATTTGGGAATGATTTATCGGCCACCGGTCAAAAATTTAAAATTGGGCCTTAGCATCTTCAACATTGGATCATCGGAACAGCAGTACCTCCAACAGCCTATCTCTATTCCTCAACATGTTCGGATTGGCCTGGCCTATACCATTACTATTTCTATGCCCTCAACCGCTGTCAATAACACCAACATGAGACCTAGTTTGTTACAAAATCAAATGACAGTAGCCGCTGATTTCGATTTTGGTTATGATCAGAACGGCCGATCGCATCTAGGCTTAGAATATCTTTTTAGTAATGGGTTTGCTATGAGAGGTGGATACCGTCGACGACTGGATGCTGATTTTTTGTCCAGTTTGAGCGGTGGGTTTGGTTATGCGACCCGTGCTTATCAAGTTGATTACGCATTTATCCCCTTTGGTCAAGTTGGTAATGCTCATCGAATCTCATTATCGCTGGATTTTTAGCTAGCTCGAAAAATATAAGTAAGGATTGTCAAAAGATGAAAATTAAGGTTGTACTAGTTGGTTGTGGTGGCATGAGTGGAGCCTGGTTAGGTGCGGCCCAAGATATGGAGGACGTTGAGTTGGTTGGACTGGTCGACGTGCAAGAAGAAGCTGCATTGAAGCGAGCCCAAGATTATGATCTACATTCGGCTCAAGTCGGCACTGATTTACAAGAAATGCTGGAAAAGACCAACCCAGACGCTGTCTTTGATTGCACTATTCCGGAAGCGCATGCAGAAGTTACTACTACATCATTGCAGTATGGCTGTCATGTTATGGGTGAGAAACCATTGGCTGATAGCCTGGAGAAAGCAAAAAAAGTCGTCAAGATAGCAGAAGAAACTGGAAAAATTTATGCCATCATACAAAACCGGCGATATAACCCGCAGATCCGTCGGCTGAGGAGTTTTTTGGATTCTGGTGTAATTGGAAAAATTACCACTATCAATTGTGATTTCTATATTGGAGCCCACTTTGGTGGCTTTCGTGATCATATGGAACATGTTCTGCTATTGGACATGGCCATTCACACTCTTGATGCTGCCCGTTTCATTGGTAATGCTGATCCAGTTTCCGTTTTTTGTAAAGAATGGAATCCAAGTGGTTCTTGGTATAATCATGATGCATCAGCCATTGCCCTTTACCAAATGACGAATGAAGTTGTCTATACTTACCGAGGTAGTTGGTGTGCTGAAGGTTTGAGTACTACTTGGGAGAGTGATTGGCGAATTATAGGCGAAAAAGGTACTGTTAAATGGGATGGTGGAGACCAGATGACAGCTCAATCAGTTGTGAAAGCAGAAGGTTTTCACTCAGAATGTGAAACGGTAGAAATTCCACCGTTCGATGGGCAAGCTAATGTTGGTGGGCACACTGGTTTAATTCGTGAATTTATTGACTGCGTAAAGACCGGTGGTACACCGGAAACAGTTTGTACTGATAATATCAAAAGTTTGGCTATGGTTTTTGGTGCTATTGAAAGTTCAGAGAAGTCTCAGTTGGTTAACATCAGTTGGCGTTAAGTAACTAAGAATTAGATCGAGTAAAAAGAAAAAGGGTTTACACACGTGTCTTTAATCACAATCATTGGTCGCGGTCATTCGGGGACAAGAGCTATTTCTCATACCCTCTACGCGAGTGGTGTCTATATGGGGTCTTCTATAAACCCGTCGGGAGACAAAATTCCACCTCAAAAAATGTATGACGCTTGTAGAGTATTAGCGCAGTATGTTGATTGGGAAGGTGGGTTGTCGTGGAATTTTTCCCGCTTATTCAGTGAGGAGATTCCAAATGAATTCACGGACTTGATTTCTGATTATCTGCAGGATGTACTCAACAATAAATCTGAACATAAGGGATGGAAAATCCCGGAAACCACCTTAATTTACCCTTGGATTCAACGTATGTTTCCCGATATCAAGTATATCCATTGGGTACGCGACCCAAGGGATGGTATTCTTAGTGGACACAAAACTGATGATCTTCGAGATTTTGGTATTCAGTATGAATTAACTGATGATATTAGGAAGCGGCGAGCGATCTCTTGGTATTATCAGTATCAGTTAATGAAAGCAACACCAGAATCCAAAAATTGGATTAAGATTCGTTTCGAAGATTTTGTCCTACACCAAGAAGAGACACTAGAGAAACTAGAAGCCTTTTTGGGGTTTCCGTTAGGTCGTATCATTGTGCGTAAAGCACCTGTCGAACGATGGAAACAGGACGCGAATCATCAGGAGTTAGATTTTTTACAGAATGCTTTGAAAGAAAATGGATATCAGTAGGTATTGATTACTATCAAGTTAGGATTGGTTTTAATTAAGTGTAGCTAAGGCAAAACCTTCAAACAACACGACATTTAATGACATTCATTTTCCTTCCGATGTATCGCTGACCCTTTCTTATTTTTGGTTCATAAATCAAATCCCGATAGGTTCGATTATTCATAGCCAGTTCTTGGTGGCCAAATTTGCAATTTAAGTTATTTGATTGAAGTAGCTAGTAAATTGAACCCAATAACTGGGATCTTGGTTTTGTAGTTTTTGTTTTTATAACAAGCTGCCGGAACGACATACCCTTAAGTGAGGCTGGATATGTTTGAGCAAAAAATCGTGCGAATTGAGCAGGCTAATTTACTCGGTGAGCGCCCGCGAAAGGCTGGATGTAATTCGCGTTTGGGAGAACATGGTTTGTATGTTCGACCAAGTATTGTTACTATCACAACAGACCAAGGTGCTTTTGGGTTTGGAGCCTCTCGTATTAGTCAATCTGAGGCTGAAAAAGTATTGGGTAAATCAGTCGGTGAGATTTTTCAAAATGATCCAAAACGAGTACAGGACGGATTTAGGCCAATTGAATTTCCCATTTGGGATTTGATCGGACAACTTACTGGCAAGCCCGTTTACTCTTTGGTTAGATCAAATCAAGATGAAGAATTCACCGCGCCCTGTTACGATACATCCTTGTACATTGATGATCTACACTTAACTGATCACTACGAGGCTGCTGACTTGATAGCTCAGCAAGCACAACAAGGAATGGATAAGGGGCATACGGCCTTCAAGATCAAAATTGGTCGTGGTGCCATGCACATGGATTTATCCGCTGGAATGCAAAGAGATATTATGGTTATTAAGGCAGTTCGACAAAATGCTGGTCAATCCGCAACTATCTTGCTCGATGCTAACAATGGCTATAACCTTAATTTAACCAAGACAATTTTAGCTGAAACTGCTGATGATAAAATTCACTGGATAGAAGAAGCATTCCACGAAGATAATCGTCTGTATGAAAATCTTAAGGATTGGATGCATAAACATAGTATTCAAACCCTGGTTGCAGATGGTGAGGGTGAAGCCTCAATCAAATTGTTGGATTGGGCTGAAGCGGGCCTAATAGATGTAGTTCAATATGACATCTTCAGTTATGGTTTCTCACGTTGGCTTGATCTAGGACACAAATTGGATGGTTGGAACGTATATACGGCACCACACCACTATGGTGGCTACTATGGAAACTTCGCCTCTGCACATCTGAAAAATGGCATTCGAAATTTTAAATTTGTGGAGTGGGATGCAGCTACAGTTTCGGGTATTGATGATTCCAGTTATAAAATTCAAAATGGGCATGTTCTAGTTCCGAATCGACCGGGTTTTGGCCTAATATTGGAAAAATCAATTTTTCATCAGGCGGTCGCAAAGAATGGTTTCTCCCTAGAACTTTAGTAATAATAAAATGACATGGCACTCTTTAATTCAATCTAATCAGCGTTTGGTTTGTGTCGTAGGCGATCGGAGCTACGATCTTTGTCTCGCTCTTTTAAAAGTTGTTGAAACAATTGGTCGGTCTTCTGCTGAAGTATTTCGTCAGCAAGAACCCTCCAGCTGGACAGTTGGCGACCTGAGTCATAGTAATGTCTACTTTCAATTTTCTGCTGGTGGTTACGAAACTAGTGGAAAAAGCTATACCTTAGTTGATTTTCCCACTTCAGCTAATGCTATGAAAATGTTAGCTACGGGAGCCTTCGGTTCTTCTAATCAGATCGCCGGGACTCCAATCGTATCAGCCGTGATTTTAGCCATCAATGTGGAAAATGGATTAACAACAAATCTGATTCAGGTTGCAGAGCTAGCGACAGCAGTTGGTGTCAGACCTATATTAGCTTTCATTGATCAGCCCAAATCTCTAGATGATGCAGAATTAATTGAAATGTGTCAGATTGAGGTTTCAGAAGGTATCGATATTTATCCTGAACGTATCTTGACAGGCAACACCGAATTAGCTCTTAACCGTCAAGTTATTAATTATAGTACGCCTGAGTTTCAACCAATTATTAACTTGATTGAATTACTCAACCAAAGTTTAGGACCTCACCCTAATTTAGCACAGCGATCTCTTTTTGCTCCTATTTACCAAGTTGATGACCAAAAGGATGAAACTAGTATTTTGACTTGTCAAGTCAAACAAGGTACTTTGTTTACAGGGCAAGCCTTGGATATTATTGGATTTGGCGACCGGATTCGTACTGAATGTATCCGAGTCAGAGAGCCGAACACTGATGACTTGTTGACTGCCCAGGTTTATGCTGAACCCGGTTGGGTACGAGCCGGGCAATGTATTACTACACCAAAAAAAATGCGTTCTTACGTCCAGTTTTCAGCTGTGATTTATGCTTTAACGGTTGAAGAAGCCAAGCTGCATCTACCACTTGTAGATCAAGACGAAATTTTAGTCAGTTTCTGGTCTCTAAAGACAGCTGCTCGGTTAATTTTTGGGAAGGAAGATTCTATTTTATCGCCATCAGTTGACGATGAGATTAAGATCGGTATTGGTGAATTTTTGCTGGAAGAATCAGTCCCCCTGAACATTGGTTCTTCATTTGAGGTTTATAAAATGGAGCAGCTGGTGGCAATCGGAACAGTAACCCAAACTATTGACTAGGATTAATTGTCTCTGTGACCTTTGCCAATCACTTTTTTAGCAAATAGTCGAATATCGAAAGGGTTTTGTCTTATTATGCTTACTGTCAAATAATGAATAATGAACGATAGAAAAAGTATCTGTCAGGGAATTGAATAAACAATATGACAAACAGGAATTTTGTCTCATGTTACCAAACAGTTTTCTTTTTATCGCTTCGCTCGTTATTAATTAATCCCTAGTAACTTCATCTGATTAGTTTTATATGACTCTACGTAATTGAATTTGGAGCAAAATTTTGGATATAGTCGTTAACCGTTCGGGTATACCGTTGAGTAAAGTAAAATGCCGTATGCTCGCATTGGACCTAGATGGAACATTGCTGAACAGTAACCACGAAGTTAGCTTGCACAACATTAAAATTTTGAATACGGTCGAGCAGCAAGGTACTCTAGTTATCTTAGTTTCAGGACGTATGCATCAATCGATGTTGCCTATTAGCCAGCAGATTGGATTACAGAATCCAATAATTTCTTATAATGGTGGGATGGTTAAGCACCCAAAAACTGGCGACGTCAGCTTCCACCTACCTGTCCCTCGTTCATTGGCTGTTCGTCTTATTGAGTATTGTCAAAAGGTCAACTTACATCTCAATTTTGGTTGGAACGATCAGCTATACGTTAGACAACGCAATCATTGGAGCGACCTCTACGAGAGCCGAACTGGTGTGTCTGCTGAAGCCACAGGCGATTTGCTAAAATTACCCGAGGCTGAGCCTACCAAAATGCAAGTTTTGGCAGAACCAGAAAAAATTCCTAACCTACTTAAACAATTTGAGGAAACTTTTGGCTCAGATCTTTATATCACTCGGACTCAACCTGAATATATCGAATTCATGAACCCAAGAGTTTCAAAAGGACTCGCCATTACCTCACTAGCCAATGAACTTGGCATTCCAATCTCTGAAACTATGGCCTTTGGTGATGGGTTCAACGACGAAAGTATGTTACAAGTAGCAGGTCATAGCGTAGCCATGGAAAATGCAGAAGAAGAAATAAAAAACATTTGTAATTACATTACTGCTAGTAACGACCAAGACGGTGTGGCACTCGCTATAGAGCAGCTTATTTTAGTTTAAAAAATGCTTGAATTAGCAATTTTTCGCTAGAAACAAAAAGTATATGTCGTTATTCTCCTACAGAATAAATCAAATCATTAGAACCAATAAACAATTGTGCTGCTTTTGTGAATAATTTGAATTCTATTTTTCGTTTTGGGTTGATTTTCAGTGTTTTCATCACTTTAGTTGTGAATTCTGTTGAGAGTCAATGGTTATTAGTTCCAATGGATACGCTCCAGAAGAACCATCTGAAGGCGTATGGATTGACTTATTGGACACTAGAGGCCCCACGCAGCTATACCGCTAAGTGGTTATTAAATTTTCGGGGAGGAGCATTTCTTTTACAATCCTCATCGGACGTGATACAGAGGTCTAAAGAGATGGGTGTTTCTGTTGAACAAATTTCTGATCAAGATTATTTTGCTATTCAACAAGAGATGGACCTTGCCAATATGGATGAGATCTTACTAGAAAAAGCTCCTAAGATCGCTGTTTATCGACCACCAGATGATAGCCCTTATCGTGATCCTTGGGATGATGCGGTCAAGATTGCATTAGAGTATGCTGAAATTCCCTTCCAATCTATTTGGGATGAAGAACTGATCAGTGGCACTTTTTTTACAAGTAAGTACGATTGGCTCCATCTTCACCACGAAGACTTTACTGGTCAATATGGAAAATTTTATGCTTCTTTCAAAACTGCTATTTGGTATCAACAAAGGGTAAGGATGTTTGAGCAAGCAGCTCAGAAAGCCGGTTTTAATCGAGTCGCCGAATACAAAGGGCATATTGCTAAATTGATCCGAGACTATGTTGCGGATGGTGGTTTTATTTTTGCCATGTGTTCCGCCCCAGAAACTATGGATATTGCTTTATCAACCAAAGCTGGAATGGTTGATATTGTTAGTTCGGAATTAGATGGAACACCAGTCGAACACAATTATCATAACAAGCTTAACTTCCAGGAAACATTCTGTTTCCACAATTTCAGTCTTCACACTTCTGCCAACCGATATGAGTTTTCCAATATTGATAATCCGAAACCTGACCTCAATGCTTTGTCTCAAGTTGAAGATTTTGTGTTGTTCCAATTCGCAGCTAAACATGACCCAATTCCCACAATGTTGACTCAAAATCATGTCAGCCGAGTACCTGGTTATTTGGGACAGACTACATCTTTCAATAAAAGTACGATCCGGGATACTGTAGTGATATTGGGAGAAATAGACGGAACCAATTATGCTAAATATCTTCATGGAAAGCTGGGTAAAGGAACTTTCACATTTTTGGCCGGACACGATCCGGAAGACTATCGGCACTTGGTCGGCGAAGGTCAAGTGCCAACCAACCTAGATTTACATAAGCATTCTGCGGGTTATCGCTTGATTCTCAACAATATCCTGTTTCCAGCTGCTAAGAAAAAGCCGAAAAAAACTTAGTCATAGCAACCTTTGACAGGCCTCTACTTTGTTTTGAAACAGAACTGTAGCTAACCGACAAAAAGTCTGGTTTTTTGTTGCAATTTTTTGTCACATGCGTTATATTGGCCGAGTTAGGTGTGGATTTGCACCTTTCTTATGAGAAAATTACCTTCAAGGAGAATATATAACGTGCGTAAAAGCATACTTTCAATCGCTTTAAGTGTTGCTGTTTTAACACTATTTCTAACATTATCAACAATTTCTATAGCCGGTGTTGCCAACGACCCTGTTATCCTGACAGGTGATGATGCACTCACTGAACCAGGGGATCGTGGTTGGACCCCATTAGAGCAAGATCGACCTGATGCTCCGTGGATCACCAAGTGGTATATGCCCGGCCGCTACATGAACAACGGTGGTTTTGCCACATCTGGCCCTATTGATGTCGTCAAAGATGCTAGTGGTGGTGCTTTGACTCAAGAATCTTTGTCAACTGTTGATGGGTTGATGAAAACCCAAACAACAAAGTTAGACTTTGGTGCCGATAATGGTGGTGCTGATGACTGGACGGTTAAAGAAATTGATCCGACCGATGGTAATAACATGTCAACCATCTATGATGGTGCAGATGACAGTGATTTTGACACTTGGGCCATTGTCGTTATTGAATCTCCAAAAGATCACGTTGCTGTGATGTCCCCAGCTCACGACGATTTTGCCCAAATTTGGGTCAATGGTGACAAGTATTGGAATGACTCCGCTTGGACCGGTGGTGCAACCAAGGTAAACTATGATGTGCCAATTAACCTGAATGAAGGCGCCAATGTACTCTTGTATCGTTGTGGTGAGTCTGGTGGTTCTGACTACTTCAACTTGCACCTAGATGACACAACCATGAGTGCTGTCTCTATCTTCCCTAAAGATTCTACTGATCAAGATAGTTTCTTCAAAGAAATCAGCTCTATTGTTACCGCTGTTGATTCTAAGTCCAAACTGCCTGTCTTTTGGGGTGCTGTTAAGTCAACCAAATAGGCTGTAAAACAAGATCATGCTGTGATTCGATAGATCACGGTCAAAAAAAGGACACCTCTCTCGTAGAGTGTGTCCTTTTTTTTGACTCTTTAGATTGTTTCAGGAGATTTTTGCACTAACTCATCTCGGCTTTTTGCCAAAGGTGAAGATGAGCGATGCTTACGGTACTGGTCTGCTGCTTGTTTTCGAACAATGAATAAATCTTCTTGTTCCTTAATTAATTGGTCACCTTCAAGTAATGGCACTTCTACTTTTCGTATACTGGTTGATAAGTTTACCGTCGCTTTACAAGGTTGAAGGAGTGTCAATACCCACCCATTTTCTTTGACTTGTCGACGAAATTTAGTTGAAATGTCTATGGATTGTATTTGATCTACATTGACAATTGTCACACTCTCGGCTTCAATTGTGTTACCATCCATCGCCTCAGTAGTCGGGTTGTTTTCTACTTTTCCCATTAATTCTTTCTCTGACATTTTGGTATCCTTTTGATGCTCATTGGAGGCAAATCTTTGATGACAATTCTTATAATTGGCCGAGTATATCAGACAAGTTCAGCAGAATCAAAAACTTAAGATTCTTTCTAATCAAATTACTCTTAGTTCTACTTGACACTATTTGTCTTTTAGGTTACAATCCCTCCCATTTTGCTACTGAAGGTAGAAGTTAGGCACAAGATCGGCAAGTGACAAATTGGAGTAAATAAGTAAAATGTATTCACAACCAATTCCTGAAAAATATTATAAGCTTACCCAACAAGAAATCGATGAACGGATTCTCGCTCACAAAGCCGAACTGGGAGAGAAGTTAGTAATTTTGGGCCATCACTATCAGAGAGATGAAGTCATCCAATTTGCTGACTACCGAGGAGACTCCTTCAAGTTGTCTCAATTGGCTGCTAGTCGATCTCAGGCCGATTACATTGTTTTTTGTGGCGTGCACTTTATGGCGGAAAGTGCAGATATTTTGAGTGCGCCGCATCAAAAAGTTTCTTTGCCTGATATAAATGCGGGTTGCCATATGGCTGATATGGCGGATTTGGACTTAGTTGAAGATTGTTGGGAGCAGTTGACCGATGTTTGTGGAGACAACACTATTCCTATCACTTATATGAATTCAGCTGCTGATCTGAAGGCATTTTGCGGAGAAAATGAAGGCGCTGTCTGCACGTCGTCTAATTCTTCTGCTATTATGGATTGGGCTTTTAATAAAAAAGAAAAATTGCTCTTTTTTCCTGATGAGCATTTAGGGCGAAATACAGGCGTAGCTCACGGTATAAACTTAGAGGACATGATTCTGTGGAAGCCAAATGAGGAAATGGGTGGGAATAGTGAGGAAGAAGTAGAAAAAGCCAAATTGATTTTATGGCAAGGTAACTGTCCGATCCACCAATTATTCACTCCTAAACAAATTAATCGACTTCGCCAGGATGTGCCTGAAATCCAAATCTTAGTTCACCCTGAATGTCGCTACGAGGTAGTACAGATGGCTGATCTAAGTGGTTCAACTGCCTATATCATCAAAGTTATAGAAGAAGCTCCTGCTGGTTCAAAGTGGGGAATAGGTACTGAAATGCACTTAGTAAACCGTTTGGCTGACCAGCACCCGGATAAGTGGATTACGTCAATCGATCCTAGTATGTGTCTCTGTACTACTATGAACCGTGTTGATGCACCCCATTTGTTATGGATATTAGAAAATTTGTTGGACGACGAAGTCATTAATCACATAACTGTTGAGCCCGATATTTCTTATTGGGCCAAGGTTGCTTTAGATCGAATGTTGCAGATTGTCTAGTTAAGATTTTGATTTTAAATTGGCTATGGCACGTTGTCCTTCCTCTATCCAAGGTCGCTTAAATGGCTTGTCTAATTTTTTGCCGGGAGGGCCAACAACTAGGATATAGGCTCTGCGTTGTTGATCAGTTAGGTTTGGGCCTGAATAGTGTAAGGTTCGACAGTGGTGAAAGGTAGCTCCACCTAATGGAATAGGGCAAGCAACAGCTTGATCAGGATTGACTTCATCGGTCACCAAAGCATGAACTAAAGGATCATCGTCTACATGCCGATGCGGAAGGACGTCTTGCAGGTGAGAACGGGGAATAAACTGCATACAACCACTATCTAGTGTGGCTGGATCTAGAGGTAACCAAGCACTCAATCGATGAGCCATTTCGTGTGGGTTCCAATAGGCTTCATCCTGATGCCAAGGTGTTTCTCTCCCGTATTGCGCAGGTTTTAGAATCATGTGCCCGCCGCCATTGATATTTTCTTTTTCAACCCCAAGTAACTTAGCACTAATTTTTACTGTGTTGTGGAAATAGATCGTTTCTCTTAATTCAGGGAAGCGAGACTCAGGTCCAAGAACTTGAGGTAATACATCCGCTCCTTGATGAGAGCGTCGTCCCCCCAAGTCGAAATAATTCCCTTCGTTTTCTCCCCAACGATCGTTGAATAGTTGATCATATAAGCCCCTCATCCAATCGATCTCTTCATCAGTAGTAATTTGATTTATACTCAAAAATCCGTTTTCTTGGAAAAACTCTATCTCTTCTTCTGTCACATCAATCTCAAATTGATCTTTCATAGTTAGTTCCTTGGTTGATTCTATTAAATAAAAACTGTGATTAGAAGTTCAGGGGAACCGAATTTAAACTTCTCTTTCGGTTTGTTTGTCAAATTTTCAATTGGCTAGGATTAGCAAATCGATGAGTACCTACTTATCAAATTTATGAATTCAGATTGTTTGAAAAAAAAATTGGAATTGGGTCGAATAGGACAACCTTTACTTATAAAAACACTTAAAACTTATTAATCAATAATAAGATTATCTAACTAACATTACTAGTATTATTATCGTCATCTAACTGCTTAACAACTTCTTTGGCTGCGTTTAGAATAGTACCTAACTCCACTTCGGTAACTGACCTTACATCTAGATATAGCTGATCATCCCGTATACGTCCTATTATTCCTGACAAACGAAATAGTTTAGCTATTTGGTTCGTCGAAAATTGATGCGAATGAATAGCTATAGCAATACTGGACAATTGGTCAATTGGTAATGAACCGCTACCAATTTGGGCCGAAGATTTTACAACCTCGATTTTGGCGTAGCCAGCCAAAATTTCCGATAGTCTATCGGATAATTGATCGGCTAAAATTCTCAGCTCGGATATTGAGCGCGTATATCGCCATAACATCGGAAGACGGTCAAGTAGATCTTTGGGATTAATATATTGACGGAGTGTTGCTTCCAGAGCAGATAATGTTAGTTTATCTACTCTTAGTGCACGCATCAAGGAGTGTTGACGAACTTGAGTTATAAGATCTTTTTTCCCTATGATTATACCAGCCTGGGGTCCACCCAATAGCTTATCACCACTAAAGGTCAAGATATCAACCCCCTTAGCTAATCGGTCTTTTACCACAGGCTCGGCAGGCAACCCGAAATCTGTTAAATCAATTAAAGAACCACTACCTAAATCCTCAAAAACTGGAATTTGGTACTCATGACCCAATTCAGCTAAGTCCTCAATCGGTGGTACGGAATGAAATCCAACTACTGCATAGTTACTGGGATGAACTTTCAGTAGTAGACCTGTATTCTCGTTAATAGCTTCTTGGTAATCTTTTAAATGTGTTCGATTTGTAGCACCAACTTCTCTCAGAATGGCACCACTTTCAGACATTACTTCTGGGATTCGGAAAGAGCCACCAATTTCGACCAGCTCACCCCTTGAAATTATAACTTCTTTACCCGCTGCTAATGTGGTCAGGACAAGCAAAACAGCGGCGGCATTATTGTTAACAACGGTTGAATCTTGGCAATCAGTTAATTGTTGTAATAGGTTACCAGTAATCCGGTCGCGATGTCCTCTTTTCCCTGTAACCAAGTCATATTCCAAATCAACATAATGGCTAGCGACACGCTGAAGGTTCTCAATGGCCTCGGTGGGTAATAAACTACGACCCAAGTTAGTATGAGTGATAGTACCAGTACAATTGACTACGGTCTGTATAGAAGAACAGAGCTCAGACTGTATTTTTTTCTTGACCCATATTAGATATTCATTCAATTTAGGTAGGTGGGTCTCGCCATTTAAAATTTTTTGTCTAACTTCATTTACTATCTGACGTAGTATGAATACAATAAGCTTTCGGTCAAATCTGGTTAGCAAATCAACGAATTCATCACTAGATAGAATTTGCTCCAAAGATGGTAGTTGTTGCAGGGCAGATTTTTGGGAAGTTGAAAGTTTCACTATTGAACCAACGATCTATCTGAGGATATTAATCTGGATTGATGAGATTTTTACGAATGGAAGAGCATTAACGTCTTTGGATTATATTGTATTTATGCTTTGATTATCAATTTGGTACAATATTTATTTTATCCTCAAGTGTAACTAGTCTATTTTCTTCTTTCAATGTTACTTGATAGTTTTATATTACTTTCAAATGCCCGTTAAGTATAACAAAACTATGGAGATGTAGACTAACAATTTCCTATTGCTAGTCTACTAGGTTCTACCATATCATAGTAGGCTGAAAACAAATTAGCTTTAAAGTGGACCATGAAAGTCTCATTAGTTACCTTAACTCTCATAAGCTTAGTTTTACTAACCACTACTAATGTAGAGGGCATTGAATCCGAAGTGAAACATGGTTATGTCAACAATAATGGTGTCAAAATCCACTATGCGTCTTTGGGCACAGGCCCACTAGTTATAATGATTCATGGCTTTCCAGATTTCTGGTATACTTGGAGATATCAGATGAAGGGATTATCAAATCACTTTCGGACGGTTGCTATTGATTTACGAGGTTATAATTTAAGCGATAAACCCAAAAGTGTTGACCAGTATTCTATGGACATCTTGGTTCAAGATATTGTGTCAGTGATACGTCAGTTATCCGACCCGGTTGATCAAAAGGCCATTGTAGTTGGGCATGACTGGGGTGGAGCGATAGCTTGGTCCTTGGCTATGAATCAACCTGATTTAGTTGAACGTTTAGTGATCTGTAACTTACCTCATCTAAGAGGTTTGAGACGTGAATTAAGTAGCAACCCAGAGCAGCAAGCAAATAGTCAATATGCACGCAACTTTCAGCAGCCAGATGCACATAATTACCTGACGGCAGAAAGGTTAGCTGAATGGGTAAGTAACCCAAATGACCGACAGAAGTACATCACAGCCTTTAAACGTTCTGACTTTGAATCTATGCTGAACTACTACAAAGCAAATTACCCTCGCCCCCCCTACACTGTCGATTTACAAACACCAGTAATTAAAGTGAAATGCCCTGTTTTGATGTTTCACGGCTTAGACGATCAAGCTTTATTACCAAGTACACTCAATAACACTTGGGATTGGATTGATAATGAGTTGACCTTAGTAACCATTCCAAATATTGGACATTTTATACAACAAGAAGCACATCAACGGGTAACCCAAGTTATGCGTCGCTGGTTATTGGAGTCATCACTGTCCAACTAGGAGTTTACCAAATCATTGAAAAACGATTTTTTGCTTGCTGGGTTGTTCTGTTGAACCATCCGAATGACTTCAGATGATTAACCCTTACCTTAAAGAAGAACGCGAATATCCGCTAACTACTGTTAAGCGTCTGGCGATGCAACTTCAAGCCGAAGGGCATGATATCATTGACCTGACTATTGGCGATCCACAAGATGAAACTTTCGATGGAGCTAGACTCGCCATCCAAGATTTTATGACTGATAATTGCGTGTCTCAGTATCCGTTGGCTACGGGTTCGCTCGATTATTTGCAAGCTGTTGCTGATTGGGTTGAAAAACATTATCAACTTAAACTGGAACCAATCAAGCATATTTTCTCCAGCAATGGCAGTAAAGAAGCCATTTTTCTATTTGCCCTTACTTTCGATTGGTCAATAGCGAACAAAGAAATTTGGTTTTCATCAATTAGTTATCCAGTCTATGAGGCCTCAGCTCGTACAGTAAATGCTCCAATTCGAAAATTACCTGTTGACCATTCATCAGGATTTTTTCCTGATTTAGACGCTATTCCTGAACAACAGTGGGAAAAATGCCGCCTGTTTTGGCTAAATTCACCACATAACCCAACCTCAATGACAATTGACCGGAATTATTATCAACACCTACTTTCATTAGCTGATAAGTATGGTTTTATTGTTTGCTCAGATGAGTGCTACAATGAGCTTTACCAAGATAATAGGCCTGTGTGTAGTCTTGACTTTAGCCAATCAGATCGTTGGGTAGCTTTTCGTTCTTTATCTAAACGAAGCCACATGACAGGCTTTCGAATTGGTGCTGTTCTGTCTCGGAATGAAGAAATTATGAAGTACTTCCGACTTTGCCGGTCGCCTGTCGGTGTTGGGATGCCAACATACAATCAACTGGCTGGAATTGCAGCTTGGAAGGATGAAACCCACGTTGACCGAAATAGACTGGAATATCGACAAAAACGGAAATTGATTAGCTCTGCATTAACTAAAAAAAGATTTGAAATTCATGGAGGGCAAAACGGGTTTTACTTTTGGTTATCTCATCCTGATTATCCAACGGCGACCGAACTCTGTAATCTGTTCCTACAACAGGGCATTTGTGTTACGCCAGGAACCGCTTTTGGCAGTGATGGTGAAGGCTACGTTCGCCTTGTTTATTGTATTTCTATGGACTTATGTCTAAAATTGAATGACCGGTTAAACCAATTGTTGCCATGACATTGATTCCCTTTCTATTTGATATACTCAATATTCCATCGCCAACCTTTCAGGAACAAGCTATAACCCAATTTATTGAAAACTGGCTGGACCATCGGGTACCAGACTTATTTGTCCGACGACAGGGTAATAATCGTATTTTTTCATTGCCACTGATCGAAAATCTACCACATATTGCGCTGGTCGGTCACTCAGATGTTGTGCCACCTCATTTTTGTCCGTACCAACGATCACAACGCTTGCATGGGGCAGGCGCTTCAGATATGCAAGGGAGTTTAGCTGTTTTTGCCTTTTTGATGTACGACTTTTCTCAGATTACGGATCGCCAGTTTAATTTTTCCTTCATTCTATATGATGCCGAAGAAGGTACGCCAATTGAGCAAAATGGTCTTCATAAGCTAATTGAGACTGAGTCTGATTTCATACGGAACATTGACTTATCTATCGTCGGTGAACCAACTAATGGAGAAGTCCAAATTGGCTGTGTAGGAAGTTTACACGCCCAAGTTATAGTTCAAGGTCAAGCTTGTCATTCAGCTCGTCCTTGGGATGGACAAAATGCTTTGTATAATGCAATTCCTTTCATTAAAGAAATATCAAAAATTACACCAGTAAAACAGGTGGTTGGTGGTGTTGATTTTTTTGATGTGCTTAATATTACCGAGAGCCAAAGTCAAAATGGCCGGACAACGATTCCTGGTGAATGGACATGTAATATTAATTATCGTTATGCTCCCGGTCGAGATATGATCGAAGCGGAATCAACGTTTGATAGTTTATTCCGGCAAGCAGCATCTATAGTTACGGATTCGATTAATTACAAGATTGTCGATCATGTACCAGCGGCTCAGATCATCGAAAATCACCTATTTAATCAAGTAATTTCTTGGTCCGGAGCCAAAATAACAGCCAAACAAGCGTGGACTGATGTGGCTCAGCTAAACGGTATTGGTGTTCCTGCTTTTAATTTTGGACCAGGCTTGACATCTCAGGCTCATAAACCTGACGAATATATCTTAGTTGAAGACGTATTAAATTATCACCAATTGTTACAAGGATTGGCCAATCTCAAAGTAACATCCAATCAAATATATCAGGAGAACTAAATTGACTAATCAACAGATTATGATAAGTGTTGGTATGCGACGCAGCCGAAATCAACAAACATTAGATGTCACATTTCTAAAACCACAACAAATATCGATAAATGATTTGAGCCAATTAGATCTCGATTTACCCATTGAAAATAGCTTTATGTTATTGACTAAGCAAGAACTAGAGAGTTTGAGTCATCATTTTGCACAATTGACCAGTATATCAGAAGACTTTACAGAGGGCGTAGCTCAGATTGCTTCACAATCTGGTGCAACTCGGACAAATGATTATCATGATATTGATAATATTTTAATGATTCTTCATGATTCTAGCCAAGCAGTAGGATCAGCTGAAGAAGCATACTTCAAACTTCATTGTCTTTCCTTTCGAATAGTCGAACCTCACCAAGTTTCAATGGACGGAGCCTTTGGGCAATTAACTAATGTCGCTTGGTCTAACCTTGGTCCTTTATTGCCAGAGGACGTACCCGAAATTCGTTTGTCTGCTTTGGCAAAAGGTGAGAATCTCCAAATCTCGCACCTGGATAAATTCCCTTATTTGGTTAACTATCATCTGCCGAGTGGTGTTCGAATTGCTTCAGGTAATCGAGTCCGATTAGGTGCCTATTTGGGAGAAGGTACGACTGTTATGCCGGCTGGTTACGTTAATTTCAATGCAGGCTCGAGTGGAACGGCCATGATCGAAGGTCGAGTGTCAGCCGGCGTTTTTATTGGTGATAACACCGACATTGGTGGTGGTGCTTCGATTATGGGTACTCTATCTGGTGGAAATGAACATGTTATAGAAATTAAGGAAAATTGTCTATTAGGTGCAAACGCTGGCGTTGGTATCTCTCTAGGAAAGGGGTGCACTGTTGAAGCCGGCTTATATATCACTGCTGGAATGAAAATAGCCCTAGTCAATCAAGCTAGTCAGCCAGTTGATTTAGAAGGTGGTGTTGTAGTTGCAGGACAGAACATCTTCAAAGCTCTAGACCTATCTGGTCGGGATAACTGTTTATTTATACGTGATTCACGTACCGGACAAATTATCTGTAAGCCTAACACCAAAGTAATTTCTTTAAATGAGTCTCTCCACGATAACTAGCTAGGAACTTTGTTCTGCAAATAGTATCGATTGCACTTTTGAACCAAAGGTCTTGTGCTTACTTGAGCTGTTTTCGTCTAGGCCAATAACTTTTTTTGTTCAGTCGATTTTAAAATGCGACTTGTTCAACCCCTTTTAACGCTAGTAGCTGGCGTGCTTCGGTGGGTGTAGCAATTTCAATAGATAACCGTTCCAGAATCTGTCGGATAATTGTGACTTGTTCTGCGTTTGATTTTGCGAGCCGTCCTTTGCCAGCATATAAGCTATCTTCTAATCCCACTCGAATGCTACCACCTTTGACTACACCCATTGTCACTAACGGTAGTTGATGGCGACCACCAGCTAAAACGCTCCATAAATAGTCGTCACCGAATAATTTATCTGCAATCCGATGCATGTGACCTAGATTATCGGGATCTGCACCAATACCACCCAAGATACCAAAGATGAATTGCACAAACAGGGGTGGTTTGACTAAACCTCTGTCTAAAAAGTGGGCCAAACTATATAAATGACCAACGTCGTAACACTCGAACTCAAATCGTGTGCCGCACCCAACCCCCAAATTCTCCAGAATATACTCAATATCTTGGAAGGTATTTCTAAAAATATAATCTCGGCTGGTTTCTAGGTGCTCACTTTCCCACTCGTGTTGAAAATCTGTATAGCGATTGAGCATCGGGTATAAAGCAAAATTCATTGACCCCATATTGAGCGAAGTCATCTCTGGTTTCAAACGCAAGGGCCCTCGCAAACGCTCTTGAATCGTCATACCTGGCCCCCCACCAGTAGTAATATTGATGACAGATTCGCAACCATCCTTTATTTTCGGTAAAAATTGGAGAAAAACCTCTGGGTCAGGTGTCGGCCGACCATCTGCTGGGTCTCTAGCGTGCAAGTGCAAAATTGATGCTCCCGCCTCAGATGCACCAATAGCCTGTTCAGCAATCTGCTCGGGTGTAATTGGCAAGTAAGGTGACATAGTTGGTGTGTGAATAGCACCAGTGATAGCACATGTAATAATAGCTTTTTGGTTGATAGCCACTGCTATTTCTCCCTTAATTCGAGACCTATTACTTAAACTGAAAACAACATCATCATTACATAAGCCTGACACCAAGTCAAATAATAATATCAAGAAGCCCTGAGAAAGTTGGACTTGGAAAGACGATCAAAAACTAACTTTAAACCCAATATAAGTACTACACTCTGATTCTGATATTTCCATTTCTTTTTAATTGACAAAAATGGGTATTCATATTAGCCTTGGGATCTTAAATTGATGTCCTACTTCAATGAAATTCTGTTTGTATTAAACGAAAACTTCGTTCCTATTTTCAGCAAAGAGGTAAAAATGAGATCCGGGAAAGTAATAACTTCAATCCCCAGTATTGAAGGGTATGAAGAAATTGTGGTTGAATCAATTGCTACTATGGCTCGAATTTTCGGCTTGTCGGGTAAGAAAATTAATAATTTGCGTGTAGCTGTTAATGAGGCTTGCATTAATGCAATCGAGCATGGAAATAACTATGACCCTGAGAAGATGGTTGATATAACTTATCTATTTGCAGACGGTGAAATGGTAATTTCGGTTAAGGATTCTGGCTCAGGTGAAATTCACCCCGACTTTCAACAGCCGGATGTTGCAGAGCAGGTCAAAAAGTTTAAGCAAAAACGTATGGGAGGATGGGGGTTGTTTCTGATGAAATCTCTAGTCGATGAGGTCGATATTGTCGGTTCTGAAGGACAAGGGGCAACTGCAACTCTGAAAATTAGTGCTGAATAGCTAATCACAAATATGATTCGGAAATAAGAGAGTATAGGGAATGTCAGATAGAAAATCGTTTGGTGCCAACGTTGAAGTCGAAAATCGTGATGATATCACCATCGTCTATGTTAGTAATAATCTTGATGGAAAAACAGCCGAGGATGTTCGGAAAGCTTTTGAAGAAATTGATACTGAAAAGGTGATTATTAATCTGGGACAAGTTCGACTAACCAGTAGTAGAGGTTTGGCAACATTACTGAGTATTATGTTGGAAGGTGAGGAAGAAGGAGTTAGATTCGCAATCTGTGAAGTATCCGAAACTTGCATGATAATTTTGAATACCATGAATATAATGGAATATATAGATGGTGTAGAAATTGTTGATACAACTGAAGAAGCAATTGACTGGTTAAATGAGTAAAAAATTAATCTATATTCAATTGAAAAAAGACTTGTTGTCAACAAAAAACCCACCATTTGTTGACAACAAGTCTTTTGCGCTTTATAATCCACTCAATAAGGGCAGACACTGAAAAAATGAAGAAGGCAGAAAAAAAAACGAAACAACGCAGTCCAACTCAACCTCAGATCTCACATTCGTTTGTTGATGAATTAGATTTCAAATACTTCCCTTTTAAAACATCTTTCTCTCTAGAGCCTTTGGTTGATTTTTGGAAACAATTGCATCGTACAGAGTCTTCTATTTCGAAATTTGCTAGCGAAATCTTAGCGAGGTTAGCAGATAATTCGGATTTACTAAACTCAATTACAAATTCCGAAGATGTATATAAGAAAAACCAAGATCTAATTGATCTTATGATGTCAGCAGTTGTTCCAAAAGCAACTTCGAATTGTGAAATGGTAGCTGTTGTCCCTCCTTTCTCGAATCAAACTTTTTTTCACACAGAAGCATTTGGCCAGCAATTGTTAGACAAAATGGGTTGCTATAATGACCAATTAAACCTTTTAGATAATGAAATCCGGCTATATATCCAAGTTTTGTATGCCTACTACTATGTAATTTGTGGTGTGCCAGAGTATCAAATAGACCTAGATTTTGATGACTATTCAGCCATATATACTAAGCAAGATTCTAAAACAGGTTTGACTCATCATTATCGCCTTGAGTGGGATGCTCAGTTTTGCCAAATTAAGGTTATAGGAGATCCCAAACCTCTTAGTCCTCTCATTACCAAAAATTTATTATCCAACTTGAGTGGGGTTTCGATCTTAAAGGATTCGGTTCTTCGATCGGAAGATGCCATTGGAGGACAAAATGCTGCCCTAGCCAACGTGACTGCTTTAAAGTTACTAATTGAATTACTGCCTCCATCCAACTTTGAATTTCATGGCTTCATGGTTATTAGGGCTACAGAAATCACTTGCCAGCATGTATTGGGAAAAATCACACAAGACCTATTAGAAAGAGATTCAATTGATAGCAGTGATCGTTTCATTGGTATTCAGCAGATGTTGAGAACACTTCTGAGAGTAGCCGATGTCGAAGCATCCCTAATTGGTATTGATGCTACAGATCAAGTTCTAATGATTAATAGTGGGCGGTCAGAAAATAATACTTTATTTTCCCATGTTTCAGACTTAGAAGGATCTCAGTATCAACGGGCATTAGATAAAGGTGGGCTATGGGTAGTACCCGATTTAGCTAAGGGAACTAGACGAAAACGTACAACTATAGAAGAAAATATGTTGGATCAAGGTGTAGCTAGTTTGGCCATTATCCCATTACAAGATCCAGAGGACAACCGGGATATTGGTTTACTAGAATTGCGTTCTTCTACTAAGAATGCGCTGAATGATATGAATGCGATGAGGCTTTACGAACTAGGAACAGCTTTTTCCAGTGCCGTTAAGCGTTGGGTTACCGAGCGAGCAGATGCTGTTGAACGAACCATTCGACAACAATGTACACCTATCCATCAATCGGTCGCATGGCGGTTTGAAAAGGCTGCCCGCTCATTCATTGACCGAAAGCGCGTAGAGCCTAAAGTCAGCGAGATGGAGCCAATTGCATTTCACGACGTGTATCCACTTTACGGTCAATCCGATATTCGAGGCTCGTCTGAACTGCAAAATGCTGCCACACAAGCTGACCTAACAGATCAATTGACATTAGCTGGTGAGGTTTTAGATTTGGCTCGAGATATTAAGCCGATGCCGTTTTTGGATGATTTACTGTACCGAATAGAAATTCAACTTAATAATCTTCAAGGGAATTTAGGTGCAGGTTCTGATGTACAAGTGCTCGATTTTCTGCATCAAGATGTCGAACAATGCTTCGATACTTTGGATAGCTTCAAGAATTATGATGCTGGAATTAGCAGAAAAATCGAGCACTACCGGTCGTCATTAGACCCACAGCGTAGATCTATACACCGCCAGCGCAAAGAGTATGATGAGTCAATTAATTTGATTAACGATACTATTTCTGCTTATATAGACCGTGAACAAGAAACAGCTCAATGCATATTCCCACATTACTTTGAAAAAAACGTAACGGATGGCGTCGACCATCAGATTTATATTGGCGCTTCAATGTTAGATAAACAGAAATTCGATCTGATATATCTAAAAAATCTACGTTTATGGCAGTTGATGGTCTTGTGTGGCTCTGCTTATTTAACTGAGCAACTGAAACCTGACCTAAATCTCAAGCTAGATACTGCACACCTAGTAGCAGTGCAAGAAACAGCGCAAACTATTAGTTTTGATTATAATGAAAAACAGTTAGCCATGAAAGGCAGCTATGACGTTCGTTACGAAATCATGAAAAAACGAATTGACAAAGCAAAAATCAAAAATTCTGGTGACAGGCTAACACAACCAGGAAAAATTGCCATTGTTTATTCACAAAATCGGGAAGGTGCCGAGTATGAAAAATATCTCGAGTACTTACTGGCCAAAGAATACCTGATAGATAACATAGAACGTTTAGAATTAGAGGACTTGCAAGGATTATATTCTTTGAAAGCTCTTCGGGTTAGCGTTAATCTTAGTCGACCGGTTGAATTGCCTCGTCCGGAAGAAAACCTCTCCTTTCTTTGAATTAGTCTATCAAGACTTTATATCAGCAAACTAGTATAACGATCATATGAATTTAGCTTGTTTAAATTGTTACTCGACCATAACGATACTGCTTTCTGTATTTCTAGAAGTACAAAATTAATGTGATGAATGAATTAGGAATGTTTTTTAGCCTATAGAGCGTATTTGTGTGAAAAATATTACTTTTGATTGTGAAAACAACTAGCAGTTTAACATGTCTTGAAACTGTCGTGTTAATTCTAGTGTACACAGCTAAATTGTTTACCGTGAGATTTAAGATGAAGAGAATACACTTCAACTTTTGCGTGCTTCTTATTTTCGTGTTAATTCCTTGTTATGGACAGACTCAAGTCCATACCGCAAATGGTATCTTCATGAATGATTGGCTGATTTTAGGTCCTATTTCTGGGATTGATTTAGAAAAAGATTATTTAGAGGCAGCTGGTGGTGAAAGCCAAATAGAACCGAAAGAAGGAGATAAGTTTGAGACGGAAGATGGACAAAGTCTGACTTGGACAAGGAACCAGTCTAACCAAGATCTCATTGATTTTTTAGCTGTTCTAGGTCAAAAAGAAAATTCTACAGCCTATGCATTCGCTTATATTCAATCACCAGCCGAAGGTCTGAATGCACAATTCTTAATAGGTAAAGATGATGGAGCAGCAGTGTGGCTGGGAGAAAATCGAGTCTACCTTAACCCAGAAAATAGCCCCCATATTTATGATGACGAAGTTTTCTACTCTGAACTTAAAAAGGGGCGTAATCGTTGTCTGGTTAAAATCTTTCAAGGATTTGGTGGTTGGTCCTTTTCACTTCGCGCACTACCACCTAGCCGAGCAGAAATTACAGGTCAAGTTCTGGACGAAACTGGACATGCTATCTCATCAGCTTGGGTGCGAGTGGAACAAAAAGGCAAAATAATCTTTCAGCGACAAGCTAACGCTAAGGGGCATTATCAACTCTCTATTTATCCCGTAAAAGGTGCCTATGATCTTACTGCTTGGACCGAAGAGGCAGGTAACTGGATACTTTCTCGAAAGCTAAACAAGGGTGATAGAAAAAGACTCGATATTCGTTTGCAATCATCTATCAGTATTCAAGGCTCAGTTTTAATGCTGGATAAAAGATCACCACACGTCAATGTTGTCGTGCAAGCACTGAAAAGTAATGACACTCATTCTCAATCAGCCCTCGAACAAATTGATCAAATTGTTTCTAGCACGTTGACCGATAACCGAGGTCACTATGAATTTCATAACCTCCGCCCAGGCAGATATCAGATTCGATGTCATGCTCAAGGTCGGCTAGTCTACTACCAGGAGCGACAAGCTATCCAGACGTTAAAGCTTGAATTAGGACGAAGTTATCAAGGAATCAATTTTTACGTTCCCGCCTTCAAAAAAGGTACTTGGCGTACCTATACTACTTCTCAAGGCCTAGCCGGTAGCAAAGTAAATCATATTTTTAAAGATAGAGAAGGCAACATCTGGTTTTCGACCAATATGGGAGCTTCAAAATTCGATGGCACTCGGTTCGTAAACTATCATAAGGAAAATGGCTTAATTGATGACGATGTACTCAAAATTCATCAATCGGAAGACGGGTCAATCTGGTTTGCTACCCGAAAAGGATTATCCCAATTAGTAGAAAATAATTTTAATCACTTGGGGACAGCCGAAGGTTTATTAGATGCACCACTAAATGATTTTTTTGTCGACAAAAATGGAGTGTTTTGGCTTGCATCCGGGGCTTGGGATTGGGGGAACGGTGGTGTAACTCGTTATGATGGTTCAGTTTTTCAGCATTATCGAACCTTTGAAGGGTTAATATCAAACTCGGTCACTGCTATTTTTCAGGATCAGGATGATGTGATGTGGTTTGGCACAACTTCTGGTTTATCTCGATTTGATGGGAAAAATTTCACTAATTTTACCACTAAGGATGGATTGCCTAGTAATAACATCAGTAAGGGCTCAATTAATCAAGATAATAATGGCAACTTGTGGATTGGTACCCTAAGCTGGTTGGTTGGAGGCATTGGGGGGCTTTGTCAATTTGATGGTAAGGCATTTTGTAGTATTTCCACTGCAGAGGGATTACATACGCGAAATGTTGGACCAATCAGTTTCACTGATGACGGAAAGATGTGGTTGGCAGGCCTAAGAAATGGTGCAGTGCTTTATGATGGTAAGTCATTGATTCATTTTACGGAGAACGATGGGCTAGTTGGTGATAACGTCACTTATATTATGTCTGAAACAGATGGGGCTGTTTGGTTTGCTACAGATATCGGCGTATCTCGTTATGATAATTCAGGTTTAGCGAACTTCACGATAAAAGATGGTCTGATAGATAACGTCATAAATGGAATAGCTGAAGATAAAGATGGCAAACTTTACTTCGCTACCAATAAAGGTCTCTCTATATATAACGGTAATGATTTCATGAACCTAACAGCTCAGGATGGACTACCTGGCGGATCTGTTTTTGGTGGAGCAGTTTTCGATGTGCATGTAACCGAAAGTGGTAGTATCTGGCTTGCACAAGGTGCTTTAGTTGAAATAAGTGGAAGTAACGTTATCAGTTATACCGAAAAAGATGGTTTACCTCACAGAATGATTAGGTCAATAGTGTCTGATAAAGAGGAGAACTCCCTGTGGATTGGGACACTTGGAGGCCTTTCGAATTTTGATCTTGACAAAAAAACTTTTACGAACTTTACTTCTGAAGATGGTTTGCCAAGCAACTTTGTTCAACACGTCTATCAAGATAATGACTCAATTTGGCTAGGTCTTTCGAATCCAAATGCCTATACTGCTATCTCCCGCTTTTCTCCTGAGCAGCACACTATAACCAATTTTACTAGGTTTGATGGGTTACCCGAGGTTAAAGGCGATTGGTGGATTGGTTTCAATGTTATACAGAGAGGACCAAATAACAATCTATGGATCGGAAGTATGAACGGGTTATCAAAATACGACGGCAGTAATTTTGTAACTTTCACTAGTCAAGATGGCATGGTCTCAAATTCTATTAACGATTTTTTATTTGATACCGACGGCTTACTTTGGTTAGCAACAGCTGAAGGAGGTGTGTCAATTCACGATGGTGAATCTTGGAGTTCTTTTACTGAATTAGATGGTTTAATAAGCAATAATGTCTGGCGCGTTCACTCAGACCATTTGGGTCGTCTATGGTTTGCTACCAATAAAGGAGCAACAAGATATCGTAAAAGAATACAGAAACCACCTGTACGTATTATAGCTATCCAGACAGACTACATATATACTGATTTAGAAAAGTTGCCAGATTTTAATTTTGGCGAACGAATTACTTTCAAATTTGACACTAGTGATTTCCGTACTCTACCAGAAAAACGTCAATATCGATATAGGATTAGAGAATTGAATACGGATTGGAGCGAATCATCCAGAACTACTACATTTGATCATAAGTTTAAATATAAAGGCCGATACACTTTTGAGGTTCAGTACATTGACCGAGATTTGAATTACTCAGAACCAGCAAGTGTAGAGCTTACGATCAATCCTCCTTTATTCTACCAAACAATAGGGTTTTTGATTGGAGTAGGTGTAATTTTTGGTATCGGTATAGTCTCAGGCACAGTTCAGACCTTGAAAATGATGGAACAAAGACGGCGAATTCGAGAATATCAACAGTTAGCCGTAGAGGAATTAGAAGAAGCACAGGGAATTCAGATGAGTCTAATGCCTCAGTCAGATCCTGATATCCCAGGTTTTGATATCACTGGAATATGTGTAACAGCTAGTGAAGTTGGTGGAGACTTTTTTGACTATATCAAAATTAATCAAAATGAATTAGGTTTGGCTGTAGCTGATGTTAGTGGTAAACAGATGCAGGGAGCAATGAATGCCGTCATGACTAACGGTATTTTGCAACTTGCTGCGCAAGAGCTCGAGACTGACGGTCCATCTGAGATTATGGCTAAAATGAATACTATTCTGACTCGAAGAATGAAGAACGACACCAATGTAACCATGATCTTTGGTATTCTTCATTCGGAGCAAAAAACATTTAATTTCTGCAATGCAGCACACCATGCTCATCCAATTCTTTGTAGAGATGGTCAAGTTGAAACTATAACCAGTTCCGGTTTCCCACTGGGAATGAAACCAGATATTACATATCCTTTATATCAGGTACAGTTACAGAAAGGAGATGCAATAATTCTGATGAGTGATGGGATTATTGAATCCATAGACGAGGATGGTGTAATGTATGCGGAAACTAACAAAATGGAGAAACTACTTCAAGGGGTAACTGCTGATACTCCAGCTAGTGAAATTCGCGATCGTCTAGTTAACGATGCTATTCAACATGGGGCTGATGAGGATTTGAGAGATGATGACATTACGGTTATCGTCATTCGGATGGTCTAGAATTCTAGGTGACGTAAACCTGCTTTTGTTAAAAACAGCGACTTTTCAAATCTTAATCAGTGTCTACTGATGTACAAGAACTATCTTGTGTTAACAGCTTACAGATCTCGGACAGAAGGAATTTTGCAAAAAGGATCAGCTTAGGTCTATTACCTGTCCCACTTGGGCTGCGGAACAGTTCAGATCAATCTCGTTTTCCTTAATATACCGGCACGTATGAGCTACCTTAGTATCAACACACTCATCAGTATCTGTTGGATCGTGGTGAGTGAGTACTAATGATTTCGCTCCGGCTAAATTAGCAATCTTGACCGCGTACTCTGGATACGAGTGTCCCCATCCTTTTTTTCCATCTTTGTATCCGTCTTGCGTATAGGCCGTATCAAAAATTAGGACGTCTGCATCCTTGGCAAAATCAGCTAATTTCCTGTCTAAAATGTCTGCTAATTTGTTCTCATCCCTTGTACCATTAGCTTCAACCAGTTCATCCATATCATCGTGGAAAAATTGATAAGGTTCATGATCACCGGTAAATACAATGACTTTTCCCCGGTATTCAATCCGATAACCGAGAGCAATGCCTGGATGATTGACACGAATACAAGTAACAATAGCCTCACCAATTTTCACTTCACCTTCCGACAAGCCGATGAACTTTAGATCCGACGCCATGAAATCAATTGGGATGGGAAAATATTCGCTCGCCATTTGTCCCGCAAAAATTTGATGAAGATATTTATCATCGGTATGAGAACCATGAACAAAAAACTGATTGCCCTTTATAAAAGCGGGAGTAAAGAAAGGAAACCCTTGGATGTGATCCCAATGGGTATGTGTAATGAAAATATGACCTGTAATGGGTTGGCTAGTGCCTCTCGACAATAGATCTAACCCCAAACGGCGAATACCCGAACCTGCATCTAATACAATGAGTGCTTCACCAGCCTGTATCTCAAGACAGGTAGTGTCACCACCGTACCGGATGGTACTGTGTCCGGGAGTCGGAATTGACCCACGGACTCCCCAAAAGCGTAACTTCATCTAAAATTCACCCCTTACATTCATAACGCACAACCACTTAATACGTTGTAACGCCATACTAGGTTACCGATAGACTAATTAGCAGAAAAGAATCGATTGTTACTACCGGTTGGCGAAACTTTCACTCGGGCAGGTTTGGCACACTTTGGGCACCAACCAACATAAGCTGTTCTTTTTTTATTAAGATGTATGCGACTGTATACGCTACAGCATTTAAACATAATGCCAAGATACGGTCTGGCTTGACGTTTGTTCGACTGTTTCATAGTTCCACATCCAGATATGTTTACTACTGGCCATAATATCTGGTCTAGATTTCTACAAATTCGATATCTACAGGCTGAGAGATAATACCAGATTCGTAACCGCGCTTCAATAATTCGCGGACACCTTCTCGACCTGAATCACCATAATCGATAGTGTACTCATTCACGTACATACCAACGAACTGGTCAGCGGTCTTGGTTTCCATATCTCGAGCATAAATCATGGCATAATCAAGAGCTTCAGCTCGGTTGTCAAGTGAATGCTGGATGCTTTGGCGGACAAGACGGGTCACTTTCTGCATTTTTTCGACCCCAAGATCTCGTCGGATTACATTTCCACCTAATGGTAAGGGAAGTCCGGTTTCTTGATACCACCATTCACCAAGATCAACGATCTTGTGCATCCCACTTTCTTCGTAGGTCAATTGCCCCTCGTGAATAATCAACCCTGCATCGGCTTGACCACCTTTGACAAAATCAATAATCTGATCAAAGGGAACTTCGATCGCCTCAAAGTCAGACTCGAACAGACTACAAGTCAGGTAAGCCGTTGTCATTTTTCCAGGGATAGCAATTTTTTTACCTTTGAGCTCAGAAACTGGAAAGGGCTGATTAGCAACAAGGATTGGACCATATCGATCCCCCATACTCGATCCACAAGGCATTAAAGCATACTTGTCAGCAATATATGCATACGCGTGTATGGAAACTGCGGTCACTTCCAACTCAGCATTGAGCGCCCTTCGGTTCAGACTTTCAATATCCTCAATAACATGGACAACTTGGATACCATCGGTTGGAATAGTTTCTTTAGCCAGAGCATAAAACATAAATGCATCATCGGAATCAGGGCTATGGCCTATACGAATAGTTTCTGTTTGCGACATTCAGTTACCTTCTATAATTAACAAAACAACAACCCCTCGATTATATCAAAACAGTCATTTTGTGTCAAGAATTGTGGCCATAACAGGTTCTTGATGAGTCGTTGACAAATTGAATGACCTTTGTTACACTGGCCGAGTTTTAAGCAATTTTGCATCGATATTGGATAGACTTAGGATCGTGCCGCCGCTTCTTGAAATTAACGAATTACGTACTGTATTTAATACTGATGATGGTGTGGTTGCAGCTGTTGATGGTGTTAGCTTCAGCATCGAGCCTGGGCAGACCTTAGGAGTCGTTGGTGAGAGTGGTTGTGGTAAAAGTGTCACCGGATTATCCATTTTACAATTGGTTCCATCTCCTGGACGGATCGAATCAGGAAAAATCTCTTATTATAAGAGCGGTGAGTCAGTCGAAATTACCGGACTTGAACCAAGAAGTGATCAGATGCGGTCAATTCGTGGCAACGAAATTGCTATGATATTTCAAGAGCCAATGACGTCACTCAATCCTGTTTATACTGTCGGAAACCAAATAGGCGAAGCTATCCGTTTACATCAGCAGGTTGGTCATCAGGAAGCACGAAGTCGTGCTATCGAAATGCTAATTAAGGTTGGAATCCCTGCACCAAAACAACGGATAGACGAATACCCACATCAATTGTCTGGTGGTATGCGACAGCGAGTAATGATTGCCATGGCTTTGTCTTGTAACCCATCTTTACTAATTGCCGATGAACCAACTACTGCTTTGGATGTAACGATTCAAGCTCAGGTCCTGGATTTAATGAAATCCTTACAGGAAGAATTGGGTATGGCAATCGTCATGATAACACATGATTTAGGTGTTATGGCAGAGGTAGCGGACGAAGTCGTGGTAATGTATGCCGGCAAAGTTGTAGAAAAAGCAGGGATTGATAAAATCTTCGATAATCCGTTACATCCCTACACCCAAGGCCTACTAGAATCTGTTCCACAGTTAGGTCGAAAGGTAAAAGGTCAGCTATTCTCGATTCCTGGTACTGTTCCTCGACCTTTGGCTATGCCATCGGGCTGTGCATTCGCACCCCGTTGTACTCAAGCATTTGACAAATGTTCGGAAATGCCGTCATTAGAATTGATTGAACCTGATCACTCTGCTCGGTGCTGGTTAAATCAATCGAGTTAAACCCAATACTCATCACTCAATTCAAGAATGGAAAAACTGCTCCAAGTTAAAAAATTGAAAAAGTATTTTCCAATTAAAAAGGGGCTTTTTCAAAAAACTGTTGGCTACGTCAAGGCAGTAGATGGTGTTAGTTTTGATGTTTATAAAGGCGAAACCGTAGGTCTAGTTGGCGAAAGTGGTTGTGGAAAAACAACGACTGGTCGTTGCATCATGCGCTTGTTGGAACCAACATCTGGTAGCGTACTGTTTGGTTCGGAATCTGTTGATCTTTGTCGATTGAGTCATTCAGCCCTAAGACCTTTCCGAAGAAGAATTCAGATGATCTTTCAAGACCCATTTTCTTCCCTAAATCCTAGAATGACGGTTGGTGACATTGTAGCCGAACCCTTGAAGGTTCAAGCAAAACAAGGACGATGGCTCTCTGAAACTGAACACAATTCAATTGAAGATTACGTGGTCGATTTATTGGAGTCTGTTGGCTTAAAAAGTGATGACATGCGCCGGTATCCGCACGCTTTCAGTGGTGGGCAACGCCAAAGAGTAGGTATCGCACGCGCGTTAGCCCTAAAACCAGAGTTGATTATTGCTGACGAACCGGTATCTGCTTTGGATGTATCGATTCAGTCCCAGATATTAAATCTCTTACAGGAATTGAAAGAAAAATTTCAGTTGTCTTATCTCTTTATCGCTCACGATTTGAGTGTAGTCGAACATATTAGCGATCGGGTGGCTGTAATGTATTTGGGGCAAATTGCTGAATTGAGCTCGGCACAAAATCTGTACTCAACTCCGCAGCATCCTTACACCGAGGCTCTCATTTCAGCAGTACCTTTACCTAATCCGAAGATGCAAAGAAAAAGAGAACGAATCCGCCTGAGTGGCGATGTACCTGACCCTTCTAATCCACCATTAGGTTGTCGCTTTCACCCTCGTTGCCAATACGCGACTGATATTTGCCGTACCGAGGAACCCATGACAGAACAAACCTTTGATGCTGAATCGATAACGGCTTGTCACCGAAGAAACGAACTTGAACTGAAAGCTAATTAATCAAAATTCAGTTGTATGCGATTTTGAAATAAGGTTTTAAAGTACATTGTACCGTGCTATTTATTTACTATTAATTACTATTTTGATTTGGCTAGGTTGCTCTGGGCCACCTCCTTATGATCAGCTAAGAAAGGGAGACATTGACCTTTTTACGGCTAAAGAGGCTCCAATGCTATCAGAAAAAGTCTCCAAAGGTGAACTTCCTCCTTTAAATGAGCGCCTGCCAAAAACACCATTAATAGCAAAAACGAACTATGATGGATATGATAAGCCAGGCAAATATGGTGGGCAGTGGCATCGGTTTCATGATCATCCTGAGCTAGGTACATGGAAAATGACGGCGGGTTATACTCCATTTATCCGTTGGAAATTTGATTGTTCGGGTTTGGAACCTGGGACGGCAGAGTCGTGGGAATTTAATGAAGACGGGACTGTTTTTACCATCCATCTTAGAAAAGGTATTCGTTGGTCCGATGGACACCCGTTTACTTCGGAGTCTTTCGATTTTTATTATAAATTGTGCTTGGATAAACGGCACATTTATACTCCACCTGTCTGGTGTTTAGTGGACGGTCAACCAATGACAGTAGAAACACCCGACCCCTATACTATTGTGATGAGCTTTGCTGGTCCAAATTGGTTAGTACCTTTATGGGTTGCTACCGGGTTCTGGCATTCGGAGAAATATAACATCCCCAAACACTATATGATCCAGTTTCATCCAGATTATTCAGAACACACTAACTTCAGCCAGTTTGAAAAAAAGAATGCTAATCATACCAATGTGGATCGACCAACTCTTTGGCCTTGGAAGTTAGTCAAGTACGAAAAGGGAGGATTCCAAGTTGAGTTAGAGCGAAACCCTTACTATTACGTAGTTGATACACTAGGGCGTCAACTACCTTATATTGATCGGATCAAGAGTCGTCTAGTACCAGATCCACAAGTACGGGTTCTAAAAATTTTGGCAGGTGAAATTGACTGTCAGTTTCGGGGTATGCAGTTACAGGATTTTGCTCTTTACAAAAAAGGCGAAGAAAGAGGTGATTACCAAGTACGTGAATGGAAAAGTACTGCCGGCGCCCAACCAGCTATTCTACTGAATTGGACGGATCCAGATCCTGTATTACGACAAATCATGCGCCAGCAAAAATTCCGTCAAGCTTTGGCCCTAGGCATTGACCGTGAAAAGTGTAATCAGATCGCATGGAGAGGCTTATTAGAGCCACAAGCAGCGACTGTCAGTCAAGAGGGCTGGCACTTTGCCGATGAAGCAGGTCAAGCATTATTTGAAGAGTGGAAAAGCGCTGATGCCGATTTTGATATTCAACGAGGCAATAAACTTCTAGATCAAATGGGCTTGGAAAAGCGTAATAAACAGGGGTATAGACTGCGTACAGATGGGCAAGCACTACAACTTGTAATGGACATGCCAAGCTCTAACCTAAATCGCCAGGAAAACGATATTGGATTGATTATCGCAGATGGCTGGAGGGCCATGGGTATTGAAGTCATTCTCAATACACCGCCTGGCGCTGAATTAAGTTTGCGAAGAAATTTAGGCAAGTTTTCAATCAGCATGCACGGTGAAGCGGAAATGGACTTGTTCACCTATCCTGACTGGGTTTTCCCCACGCTACCTAAGTACTGGCACCCTCGAGTTGGTAAATGGTACGAGACAGGAGGAGAAGAAGGGGAACCACCAACGGGTCCTTTGAAAAAGCTAATTGAAATTTATGATGCAATCAAGAAAGAAAAGAATTTGCAAAAACGACATCAGTATGTCCGTGATGCAGTAAGAATACATATTGAAGAAGGTCCTTTTCATCTGGGAACAGCAGGCCGTTCACCATCTCTAGTAGTAGTTAAAAATCGATTCCGTAATGTTCCAACTAGTGGAATTCTTGGCCCTTGGGCCATTGTAACGCCTGCTACCAGTTATCCAGAACAATATTTCATTTCAGACTCGAACGAAAAATGACAACTTATATTCTTAGACGTTTGCTAATAGCTCTACCAACTTTAATAGCAATATCTGTTGTCAGTTTTATTATAATTCAGCTACCCAGAGGGGACTATCTAGATCGACGAATACAGGAATTAGAAGAGCAGTACGGCGACAGTAGTTCGCTGGAAATGGCTGAAGAATTAAGGCAACGATATGGTTTGGATAAATCAATGCCTGAAAGATATATTTCTTGGATTGTCAATTTTGTAAAGGGTGATTTCGGTCAATCGTTTCGTTATGAAGTTGATGTAAACGAATTGATTTGGGACCGAATTGGTTTTACCTTATTAATATCCGTTGGGTCTCTACTTTTCACTTATATTATTGCTATTCCGGTTGGTATTTATTCAGCTACCCATCAGTATAAATTTTCCGATCACTTCTTAACTCTGCTGAGTTTCGTAGGAATGTCCATTCCCGCATTCCTACTGGCTTTAACTTTGATGGTGTTTACTTTTGAGTTATTCGGGCTTCCACTATTTGGCCTCTTCTCTTCTTACTATGAAGGTGCGCCTTGGACTATGGGAAAAGTTGGGGATCTGATTCAGCATCTCTGGATACCCATTATTGTTCTTGGACTCAATGGAACCGCAGGGCTAATGAGAATTATGAGAGGTAATTTATTGGATGTTCTAGGGCAACCGTTTATCCAGACTGCACGAGCCAAAGGTTTGAAAGAATGGATCGTAGTAGTCAAACATGCTGTTCGTCTTGCTATAAATCCTTTAGTTAGTATATTGGGCATGAGTTTACCAACTATATTGTCTGGTTCAGCTATCGTATCGGTGGTGTTGGGACTACCAACTGTAGGCCCATTACTCTTACGTAGTTTGTTGGATGAAGACATATATTTGGCAGGAACACTCATTATGCTACTCAGTATTTTACTAGTAGCAGGTAATTTGATTGCTGATATTGCTTTAGCCTGGGTTGATCCAAGAATCCGTTATGAATGACGCAAAGAGTATAAATGTAGAAAACCAATCGAGCGAGCTGGCTAAGGCTGAAGAACTTGGTTATCTCAGCTACCGTCAGTTGATTTGGCGACGCTTACGTAGTAACAGAATGGGTTTAGCTGCAGCCATAGTTTTGCTACTCAGTTATATTATTGCACTAGGGGCTGATTTTTTTGCCCCTTATCACTTTAGTCAAATACAGATGCAGTACCGACATGTTCCACCACAAAAGTTGAAATTATCTTTGGAAAATGGCCTGCACGTTTATGGTCTCAAATCTGGTCAAGCACCTAAAACTCGGGAATTAGTCTTTACTCCTAACCCAAGCCAAATCTTCCCGGTTCAATTTCTTTATAAAGACGATCGAAAACAACTTCATCTTTTCGGATCAGATGGTCCCATGTTTATACTTGGCACAGACCGAATGGGACGAGATTTACTGTCTCGAATCATCTATGGAGCTAGAGTCTCATTAACGGTTGGTTTAGTCGGCGTATTGATCAGCCTAGTTTTCGGCTCAATTTTGGGGACTATCTCTGGTTATTTCGGAGGTTGGGTAGACACACTAATTCAACGATCAATCGAGATTTTGCTGGCCTTTCCCTCAATACCGCTCTGGATGGCATTAGGGGCAGCGTTACCCACTGAATGGTCAAGTATCACTGTTTATTTTGGTATTACCATTATTTTAGCTTTAGTTAGTTGGGGTGGATTAGCTCGTCAGGTTCGTGGTAAGGTCATGGCCTACAGAGAACTAGATTTTGTTAAGGCTGCCCAAGCATCTGGTGCCAGCCATTGGCATATTGTTGTTCGGCATTTGTTACCTGGGTCATACAGCCATATCATTGTCATTGCGACTTTAGCTATACCAGGTATGATATTAGGTGAAACGTCTCTTAGTTTTCTTGGACTGGGCATTCGTCCACCAATGACTAGTTGGGGAGTCTTACTAGAAGAAGCTCAACGTGTCACTGTTCTACTTCACTACCCATGGCTGATTTTGCCTGCCATCCCGGTTCTCATCGTAGTAATAGCTTTCAACTTTTTGGGTGATGCCTTGCGAGACGCCACTGATCCCTATGCTGACTAGCCTAAGCATCGCGTTCTTACTTAACTCAAATCACCAAAAGAGTTTGTAATCTTTTTTGCTTGTTGGTATATGATCAAAATTACCGCTTTTAACCCCTGATCTATTTTGGTTTAGGTATAAGCTAGGCCCAAGATCCAATTGTGTGTGTTTGAAATTTATTTTTCTGTTTTCTAATCCCCAAATTTGAACTTGATTTAGGGTCAATCAAATTAACCAGACGAGCTAATCTTACATCAGAAGGATGCGCTTCTGTATTTACTTGTCAAAATTTTGCCGAAACAGAATGACAGCAAATCGAGACTGACATCCGCAGAGCTTTTATTTTAATTTAACGAAATTCAGATTGCTTTTAATAGACCAAGGTTAAAAACTGTTGGTCTATCATCTATAAAGAAGACGTAGGTCAATCGCTGTGTGAATATAATGTAGTAACGCGTTTTGAAAATTTGGTTTGATCAAAAACTTACTAAACTATGGTTAGTGTACTATTAAATTACGCTGTTTCACATTCCATAGTTAAAAGTATATTCAATTCCTCGCCTATTCATATTATTCCTATTCCGCTTAAATGTTACTGCCTCATATAGTATAATTTAGCAATTAACTATTTAGTATAGTGTTGCAATTTGCTGTTAAAATAGAGAAAAGTCTCAATTTACATTGATTTTTGAGAATGACGGCATTCATAAGTTTCAGTTCTCAGGAGATTTATTTGGAATAAAAAGTTCAGTTTTCTGTATTCAAAAGTAGAAAACAATCCTTCATGTAGTGTTGCTTCTAACAAAGTAGCCTAGCAATTAGTCTATAGAAGCTCTAACAACTTGTTTCCTGTATTTGCTCTAACAATAGGCCTAATTGACAAGTTGGCGTATTAAAACTAAAAAGCCTGATTTGTTTTAGGTTGAAGAACATACGATATAATGAGAAAGTTCGAATTGGTATCTGATTTCATACCCAAAGGTGATCAACCAGGGGCGATTTCTAAGTTAATAGATGGTATACAAGAAGATTATCCACTTCAAACCCTGTTAGGAGTAACTGGATCAGGTAAGACCTTCACTATGGCTCATGTGATCCAAAACTTACAAAGACCTGCTTTAGTCATTTCTCCTAATAAAACCCTAGCGGCTCAATTATTTAGCGAATTTCGTCATTTCTTTCCAAACAATGCAATTAACTATTTCGTTAGTTATTATGACCACTATCGGCCTGAAGCATACATGCCTGCCAGTGATACTTTCCTAGAAAAAGAAGCTCAAGTCAATGAGGAAATCAACAGGTTCCGCTTAGCTTCTACTACATCCTTACTAACGCGACGGGATGTAATTGTAGTTGCAAGTGTCTCTTGTATCTATGGTTTGGGAGATCCTGAAAATTACAGTGAACAATGTATAACAGTCAAGATAGGCGATAGCATTAAGCGAAGAGATCTTCTGTCAGCTTTATTGAGTCTACAATATTCTCGTAATGAGGTCGGCTTTTGGCGTGGTAATTTTAGGTCTAAAGGGGACGTCGTTGAAGTATTTCCTGCTTATGCCGAAATTGCGTATCGAATTGAACTCTTCGGGGATGAGGTCGACCGAATCACTGAAATTGACACCTTGACTGGTGAGATATTAGGAAACCACGAGGAGGTTTCTGTTTTTCCAGCTAAGCATTTTATGACAGATGAGGATCGGTTCGAGCAAGCACTTCTAGATATTGAAACCGAAATGCAAACACAAATAGAGTATTTTCGAGCTAATCAGAAATACCTCGAAGCTCAACGAATTGAGAGTCGTACGCGATACGATATCGAAATGCTACGTGAGGCAGGTTACTGTAACGGAATCGAAAATTATTCGAGACATTTTACCGACCAACAACCTGGGCAGCCGCCCTATTGCCTAATTGACTATTTCCCTGATGATGCGCTGATTATTATTGACGAATCACATGTAACAATCCCCCAGCTGGGTGGTATGTATCGAGGTGATCGTTCGCGAAAAGAAACCTTAGTCGAATATGGATTTAGACTACCATGTGCATTGGATAATCGTCCTCTTCGATTCGAAGAATTTCAAGAAAAAGTGATGCCGAGTAAAGAAAAAGACAATTCATCTACGGTACGTCAACTGGTTTGTGTCTCAGCTACACCGGGTCCATACGAAATGGATAGTAGTAACCAAGTGGTAGAACAAATAATTCGGCCGACAGGTCTGATTGATCCAGAAATCACACTTCACCCCGTTGAAGGACAGATTGATCACCTGATTGGATCTATAAATGAACGAGCTGAAAAGAAACAACGGGTAATAGTTACAACCTTAACCAAAAGAATGGCTGAAGACCTTAGTGAGTATTTGACTGAAGCCGGCATTCGTTCGAAATATCTTCATTCTGATATTGACACTTTGGAGCGCGCATCAATCTTGAAGGATCTACGCTCGGGTGTCTTTGATGCCATAATTGGTATCAACTTACTCAGAGAAGGACTTGACTTGCCAGAAGTTTCTCTTGTAGCGATCTTGGACGCTGATCGCGCGGGTTTTCTACGTTCAGAACGCTCATTGATCCAGACCGCTGGACGTGCGGCTCGAAATATTGACGGCGAAGTTATATTTTATGCTGATACTATTACACCTGCGATTCAGTACACAATCGAAGAAACAAAGCGCCGACGAAAAGTTCAACTAGCTCACAATCAAGCTAATAACATTACGCCATCTACTATCGAAAAAGTCATTCAAGATCTTATAGCCGCAGAGCCTACTGAATTAGCACAACGCCAGATAATACAAGAAAAAGCTAAGGAGCCAAATGATTCAGTGAACTTATCTGAGCAGATCCAACTTTTGGAGGACGAAATGCATCAAGCAGCGAAGAAAATGGATTTTGAGAGAGCTGCGGTACTTAGGGACCAAGTATCAGAACTCAAACTTCAGCAACTGTCAAACTGAGGTCTGGTTTTCAAGTATGAGAAGCTCTCAGCTTGCCACTGATCTAATTAACTATATCCGTCGTAATTTGCTAAAGATCGTGGCATTCCCACCACACCAACAGACGACTGAGCATTTGTGGAAATTCCGCAGTCACCTTCATGCTATTCATCACTTCAGCCAACAAGCGGAAGCTGACGTTACATTCGTGGAATCGATTGATAATTTGCTAATAACTGGTGCTAACTATTGGAAATTGATTTCTGACAATCAATCGGCTGTTACTAATCTCAAAGCTTATACCAAAGTGCGTACATTGTCGGCGGAAGCCGAAGGTTTGGTAAATTTGGAAGAACTCTTATCCGGTGAGGACACCTTACGCGATTTGATTATCAATAGTGTAGCCTTTTTCCTGAATTGGAAGTCAAACACAATTTGGGTTGACAGTGCCAAAAGAAGTCATCAAGAGCTAGCTCGAAATTTCATGATTGAAATTCAAGATCAGATTTGGAATTTTATTCGGGAGAGTGCAGATTTCACAGGTGAACCAGATTTAAGTAAAATCGACCAAATCCGGAGACGTGCTGATGGCTTCATGCGACTTATACAAGATGAAGAGCTTTCTACTGAAGGGCAAATCCTGATCCTACTTCAGATTTATCACCTTTTATTGCAATTACAAACAGGAAAATTGCTTCTCAAATTAGAATCAATAGCTAGTGACGACCAACCTATTAATTCAATCTGAGATCTAATCTAATCAGTTTTGATCGGCATGTTGGATGGATCATGAAACTGGGCAAGCAGTTTTTCTTGTCTATGCGTTAACTCATCTGGCAAACGTACCTTGATTTTAACCAGAAGATCGCCACTTCCTTTTTCCCCGTTTGAATTGGGAAGCCCACGACGTGGGATAGATAGGGTTTGTTCAGGTTGAACGCCAGCAGGAACTAACAAATCAAGAGTATCGTCGAGTGTGTTAATCTTTACTCGAGTACCCAAAATCGCTTCAGTAAAGTCTATTTCGATTTGACAGATTAGGTCATCTCCTTGCCGAGAAAAGCGCTCATCAATAGCCTGACGAATGGTAAAGTATAGGTTTCCGTTTGAACCACCATTTAAACCACTTTTTCCATGATGGGCTATTTTTAAAACAGTTCCTTCTTGAATACCTGCATTAATATTGATACTAATTTGCCGTTTCTGTTCTATCATTCCCTTACCAAAACATTGATGGCATAAATGATCAATAATAGAAACTGTGCCCTGACAACTTGGGCAAATTTCTTTTACCTCGTAATCACCTTTCAAGCGGGAAACACTACCAGTTCCGCCACATCTGTTACATCGGCGAGGAGTGGCCTGTTTTTGTGAGCCACTACCCATACAATTTAGGCATGTGTCATCGTAGGTAATAGGGATGGTCTTTTTTATGCCTTTAGCAATCTCTTGAATTGTGAGCTCAATATCTTGATATAAGTCTCCCCCATTGATTGGTTTTGATTTTGGTTGAAGGTTTGAATGGATTTGCTTCCGATTCCACCATTTAGGCGAATTACGCTTCTTTTTGTTCTTTTTTGAATTACTTGATGTTGATCTGCGTTTTTCAGTTGTAGAAGACCCAAACCAACGTCGTAGAGTTAATGTCCCTCCGGTGTTTCGTCGGTCGTTTTTTTTGTTAGGAGGAGAAATTAGATTTGTTGTTGTGGATTTACTAGTTGAACTGCTGAGCACTCTCTCTTGATCGAAGTTACTACGAGTCTTGGAATTAGAAAGAATCGTGTAGGCCTCTGAAATGAGCTGAAACTGAGCGTGAGCATTCTGTTCAGAATTTTTGTCAGGGTGAAAGCTAAGAGCTAGATCACGATAGGCTTTTTTGATCTCTGCTTCGGATGCTGTATGATCGAGGCCTAAAACTTGGTAGTAGTCAATCATAAAACTGTCAAGATACTATTCTATATTTTGAAAAAATCTCTAACCAACAACCTGATGTTATCTTTCAAGTGTTTTCGTCTTTATTTTGTGCATAATATACTATATTCAGTTCTTAAACTTATCATTAGCATATACTCGTTAGATAATATAACAATGCAATGAAACTTTGACCTATCTTCAGCCCAACACTACCTGTTTAGCTATTATCATATCCTATATACCAAACTTTTCCTAGAATTTGTCCTCAAAGATTATTTTTCCTATTTGTGTGCATCTAATCTTTATTTTTGAATTACAGTGATTGTTTCCGTTTTTCAGATTCTGTCAGAATAGTTCAGATATCCACTTATACTTAAATTAACTGATGCGCTAGTATACAATCCTCAGCAATAGAAGTAAAAACGATTCTAGTGATTTCATATTTCTAGTTCAATTTTTTGCCTATATGCTAGAATGATTCTTGAAACAGTTGGCATTCTGTTCGTTTTTATATTACTAATTTATCCTTTTTTCTGTATGGATCGTTTTTTCACTCTGGGTTTTGGCTGAAATTGAAGAGGAAATTTGTGAGACCAAATATAATATTTTCAATGTGTGACGACCAACGACACGACTGTATGAGTTGCGCAGATCATCCGTTTATTGCCACACCAAATATGGATCGGCTAGCAGAGGAAGGAATCCGATTTACTAATGGATTCACGGGTATCCCGCTTTGTGCCCCTAGCCGAGCGACCCATTTGACGGGGCTCTATCCTCATCAGCATGGCGTGGTACATAATCGTGCTCAGCTCAAGACTGAAGTAGATACATGGCCAGAATTATTGCAAAAAGCCGGTTATCGAACTGGTTTTTTTGGCAAAATTCACTACAGCACTACTACTCAACCTAGTGGAATGCCCCAAGCTGGTTTTGATCGATGGGTTAGTTTTCAAGGACAAGGTGAATACAACGACCCAACGCTAATTATTGATGGTGAATCTATCAGACATCAAGGTTACAATACTGATCTTCTGGCAGACTACGCCAACAAATTCATTATGAACGAAGATGAACGTCCTTGGGCGATATGTGTTTGGTTTAAGGCCCCACATGGACCATTCACCCCACCTTCTAGGTATGCTGATAGTTATGCAGATATTGAATTAGATTTACCAAAGGCTTTTAATGCATCTACAATTGGTAAACCATTGTCCCTGAGGACTAGAAAACCAATGGGGCATGAGCACGGATGGTATCCTGATGGAACATTCATTCGAGACAAATATTGGGACCAATTTATGCGTGATTACGTCCGAACTATTCAGGGTGTAGACGATGCAATGGGTTCTTTTCTGAATACTCTTGATCAAAATGGATTAACCGAGAATACTATGGTGATCCACACCAGTGATCATGGCTACTTTCACGGCGAATTTGGTTTAGCTGACAAGCGTTGGATGTACGATCCTTCAATTCGTATTCCCTATTTGATTCGCTATCCAAATCTGGTTCAGTCTGTTGAGAAAAGTGTTGATGATCTAGTACTAAGCCTTGATATTCCAGCCACTATTATGGACTTTTGTGGTTTAGGTGTTCCGAACAATTACCAGGGATATTCACTACGGCCTCTTTTGGTTAAAGATGGAAAATGGAATCGTCAAAATGTTTTTATTGAATACTTTGAAGATCCTCCGTTCCCAGACTTACCCTCAATGCTTTGTCTTAGAACACAAACAAGAAAATTAATCCGTTACCTTCGTTCGGGTGAAGGAGACGAATTTTATGATTTAGACCAAGATCCAGAAGAGCGACATAACGTCATAAACGAGCCAAATTATGCAGAACAAGTGGAGGATCTGCAAAGACAACTTGATTCAGCCAAGTTTCGCTATAACTTTGCTAAACCAGAATCAATAAGATGAATGTAGTTAAATCCCAAAACGACAAAATATTATCTTGAATATTGCTACAATTTTTCATTCTTTAGAAACATCGGAATGTGCTCTTTAAACTACCATAGAATCCTGTTTAGCGAACGACTGCTATCGAAAATATAAAACTTAATGAGACATATACAATAAATAAGTAGGGGTTGCGTTTGGATACGCCAAATATTGTTATAATTTTGACTGATGATCTTGGGTATGGTGATCTATCTTGTCAGGGGCACCCTCTCATTCGTACTCCGAATATTGATCAAATGGCAAATAATGGCCAGCGTTGGACGTCTTTTTACGCTTCTAGTCCTCTTTGTAATCCCAGCCGAGTTGCGTTGATGACAGGTCGCTTGCCTATCCGTATTAATGATAGTAGAAAAAATTCATGGGCTGATTTGCCTTACTCAGAATTGACTATCGCTGATTTACTTAAGCAGAAAAAGTACGCTACTTGTTATATCGGTAAGTGGGGGTTATGTGATAGTTTTGAGACAGGTGGGCGACACCCAAATGATGCGGGTTTTGATCGATTTTACGGCTTAGTAGGTAGTAATGACGCACCACTCAGAAATGGTTTGAAGCGAACGTATAATAATATTAAGCATGCTAGTAGTCAAGATTTCCCCATTCCGTTATATTCTCAAAGAAAAGTTATTGAAAACCCTGTTTGGCAGCCAACATTGACCCAACGTTACACCAAAGAATCTGTCTCTTGGATTAAGCAACAGGCCGAGAAAAACGAACCCTTTTTTCTATTTTTATCTCATACTATGCCACATGTGCCGATCTTTTCGTCCCCCAATTTTAAAAACCGTAGCCAAGCTGGTTTGTATGGTGATGTGATCGAAGAAATTGATTGGTCAGTAGGTCAAATCACTACAACTTTAGAGCAGTATGGATTAGCTGAAAATACGTTGGTAGTTTTTACTAGTGATAATGGACCTTGGTTGACGTACTACGATTTGGCAGGTACTCCTGGTCCTTGGAGAGATGGTAAAATCACTACTTGGGAAGGTGGTTTTCGAGTCCCGGGCATTTTCTGGTGGCCTGGAACCATTCAACCCCGCGTAGTTTCTGGAATTGGGGTTAATATAGACTTGATAAAGACTATTTCTACGATAACTAATACTAATTTGCCTGAATATCGTTATTTTGACGCTATAGACTTGACGCCAACGTTGTTGTCGGGTGAGCCAAGCCCTCGTCAACAATGGTTTTTCTATGGTCAACCAGGTAATCTATGGGCAGCTCGATCAGAAAATTATAAACTCGTGCTGGAATCATGGGAGTCCCTAGGACGTGAAGAAGAAAGAGGTTGGCGTGGGTATGACAATCATAAAAAACATAACCCACCATTATTGTTTGACATTAGTACTGATACTGCTGAACGTTACGATATTGCAAGTAGAAAACCTGATGTTGTCGCACAAATCCAGTCGATTATCAAACAGCATCAACAATCATTAATCTGAATCGATGTAGTAGATAACTTTTGATTATCAGCACGATAAACGAAACTACCCGTGATTAGTTGTTGGTTTAAAACAAGAGGTAACCAATAACTAGCATCCGCCCACATTTGATCATAGGGAATTTCAGAAACTGAAAACCACAAAGGCTGAATTTCTTCAGTTTCATGTGCTATGCCGGACCAATTTTCTGCCACGAATACTTTGACTAAATGATTCCAAGCTGGTTGTGCTGGAAATTTGAAGTCTAATTTAGCTCTTAGAAGCAGATCATCCGGTTTAACTGACAATGTTGATTCTTCCATTAATTCTCTAGCCGTTGCTTCGAGCGCTGTTTCACCTGTTTCAATACCACCTCCAATACCCACGATCTTGCCCTTACCAAAACCTACTTTCTTAACTGCTAACAATACGTCAGTTATTTGACCTGTATCTTTGTTGGCACAAAATGGTAAGCAAAGGGTTGCGTGCCTCATGAATTATCTTTCGGTAACCATTAAACTATTGGCGAGAGATGACTTCATGCAGATTAAGAACGGTACGAGCTACTGAAGTCCAAGCAGCTAAATCGCTTTCGTTTAAACCTAAAACGGCCTCTTTCTCTCCAGATGAAGCTAATAATTGAGCTGCGTCCTTATCTTTTTCAAAATCATTTTGATGCTGATTGAACAGAGCAAAAACTATAGATTGCTCTGTTAAGGAAGCAGGACGCGACAATGCTCTCTGAAAAGCCCAATTGATTCGTTCTTTGGCTGATAATTTTCTCTGATTTAAAATGTCTTCAGCAAAAACTCGAGCTGATTCAACGTAACTTGGGTCATTGAGTAGAGTCAAAGCTTGAATTGGTGTATTCGAATTAGGTCTTTCAGCGGTACATTCTTGCCGAGTTGGAGCATCGAAGGCCATCATGCTTGGATGTGGAAATGTCCTCTGCCAATGGGTGTACATCCCCCTACGATATTGCTTCTCACCGGATTGATGTTGATATACTCGTTTAGGGAAATTTAGATTGGCATAGTAGCCCTTAGGCTGATAGGGTTTGACACTTGGACCTCCAATGTCTCGGACTAATAAGCCGCTAACAGCCAGAGCATTATCCCGAATGACCTCAGCACTGAAACGGAATCGAGACTGGCGAGCCAACAACCGATTGAAAGGATCTCGATCTTTTAGTTCCATTCTAAATGCAGATACCTGCTGGTAGGTTTGTGAGGATACAATTTTTTTGACTAGATGTTTAATATCCCAACCATTATCAACGAACTCGACTGCCAACCAGTCTAGTAGTTCCGGATGAAATGGAGATTCACCTTGTGCCCCCAGGTCATCTAACACTTTAGAGATCCCAGTACCGAAAAATAGATACCATAAGCGGTTGACGAAAACACGAGCAGTCATTGGGTTTCTTCCAGATACTAACCAGTTTGCTAAGTCTAGTCGAGTTAAGCGTTCTTCGGGAGATTTTTGTGGGATGGATGGTAAAAAGTGAGGTATATCGGGTGTCACGATTGAGCCAGAATCGTCCATCCAATTCCCGCGGGGTAAAACCCGAATAGTACGCGGTTCAACTGACTCAACAGACAACGAATAAGGTACTGATTCGATCAGTCTTTCCTTGTCTAAATTTAGTTTTTTTATTCTATCTCTTAATGATTTTAACTCGGGAGCAACTGTACGATAGTAGTCAGACAGTTGTTGCTTCTGTTCCTTTGTAGTTATTTTTTCCGATTGTAAAATAGCCAAGATTTCTTTCGGATGGGCAGCCTGAGTTTGATTAGCAACAGTGGTATGAATTCCAGCTTTGTCCCAGTAGGCTAATCCTCCAAACTGTACGAATGATAACCCACTGAGCTTGCTACCTGATTTTAGACCGACTGATTGTGGATCGACCTCTAGGCGAATCCATGTTGCCTTAGGCGGTAATTCGCCCATAAATCGGTGGTCAGACTGATTACTACCAATACGCCCAAACCCTATTTTATCGGCGCCCCAAAATGCTCGATGGTTCCAATCACCATCGTTGAACTGGAGCATTAAAGTTTCTGGTGGATCGTTTGGGTCCAACCAGACATAGGCGAAGAACATATCGCTATCGCTAATAGTGAATGTCTTTTCAGCATTTTGGAAATAGTGTTGTAGTGTCCCATTTCCACTTTGTAATCGTGAAAACTGGCCACTGTAAACAGGGGCTTTATCTTTTTCAACAAATTGCCATTTGCCATTTGTGCTACCACCATTATCTTGTTGGTCATCAACCCAAGAAAAATCGGTAGCTTGATCAGAATTTAGATTTTTCAGCGTCCGTTTTTGCCATTCTGTTTGGGATGTAGATAATTCCGGATGTGGCCCTTGGAATTGCGCTTTAGTTCTTTTTATCTCTTGGGTTAATTGATCATGTTCTGCCTGCTGGTGTTGATCCAAAATGCGTACAATTGGTTCTCGTTTACTGTTACCACCATAGACACCAACCTCCCTTATATCAGCAAAAAAAGCAGAGAAACGATAGAAATCTTTAATTGTATAAGGGTCAAACTTGTGATCGTGGCACTGAGCACAACTCATAGTTGCACCCATCCAAACCGAAGCTGTTGTACGAACCCGATCGGCAGAGTAAATGGCCAGATATTCCTTGGCTTGGGCCCCTCCTTCAGCAGTAGTTTGATTAAGTCGATTGTATCCAGCGGCTACTTTTTGCCTAGTAGTTGGATTTTCAAGAAGATCACCGGCTAAATTTTCTCGTGTAAACTGGTCAAAAGGCATATTTTCGTTGAAGGCTTGAATCACGTAGTCTCGATAAGGCCAGATACTTATATCCTCGTCTGAATGGTACCCGGTCGTATCAGCATAACGAACTAGATCTAGCCAGTAGAGAGCCATCTGCTCTCCGTAGTGGGGAGAAGCCAATAGCTGGTCAACAACCTTCTCGTAGGCATCAGGACTTTTATCTTCTATAAATGCTTTAACTTCTGTATAATCCGGTGGTAATCCCGTGAGATCGAAGCTCAACCGCCGAATCAACGTCGAGCGATCTGCTCTTGGAGATGGAGCTATCGTCTCATTTTCTAGACGATTCAAGACAAACGAATCAACTTCATTTTTGAGCCAAGACTTATCTTTGATTTTTGGTAGTAGCGGACGGGATGGAGGGTTATAAAGCCAATGATCTTCCCAGGCAGCACCTTCCTCAATCCACTGGGCTAATAGTTCTCTGTCTTCACGGCTCAACTTACGATTGTAACTAGCTGGAGGCATTCGTTGGCTAGTGTCACCAGCATTAATACGTTGAATTAAAAGGCTTTCGCTAGGTTTATGGGGAATGATGACCGGATTTTCTTGTCTGTCAAAGGCACCAGCTTTTGTATCCAGCCTTAGGTTTCCTTGGCGCTGTTTCGCATCAGGCCCATGGCACGCGTAACACTTGTCAGATAGAATTGGCCTAATATCGCGATCGAATCGTATTTTTTTTTCTTGTACTGCTAGCAACGTCAGAGAAGCAAAGAAAAACATAAATAGAACTAAAAATCGGTTGAAATTCTGAAAAGAACATACCTTCATAGTTATCCCCTTCTTAACTATTTTCTTTCTATTTTTATTGTCGTCGTCTTTTTCTCCTAGGCCGTTTGGTAGACTGATTCTTACCGGCTCTTCTTTCTTGCATTACGGTCATAATAGAAGCAGCTGGTTGGCCTCGTTCTAGAGCTGCGGCCATCAACTTCATGGGTTGATCAATATGATTAAAAAAGTGCCGGTACCCTTGACACAAATAATTGAGACCGTCTTCACCGTCCGGTGTTTTGATAAATCGGTTTTTAGGACACCCACCATTACACATAAACTTAACTTCACAATCCAAACAGTACTGAGGTAATGTATCCTTTTTATCATTACCAAATTTAATTTGAAAATCAGATTCTATCAACTCTTGCATGGTTTGATTGTTGATATTACCAACTAAGTATTCAGGCTCAACATAATGATCACAACTGTATAAATCTCCGTTATGCTCTAGTGCTAAGGCGCTACCGCAAGTTTCATTAAATATGCAGAGGCTTGGATTGTAGCCCAACCAAGCTTCTAGTGCGATATCAAAAATCTGGACAAAAATTTTGCCAATATCTTTCTGTACCCATTCATCAAAAATAGCTGATAAAAATTGGCCGTACTGTTTTGCTCCAACAGAGCGAGGGGAAACTTGATCACCGTCTCCAAAGTGCTCAACAATTGGAATGAACTGCATGTATTCAACATCTAATGACTTAATATAGTTGTAGACCTCAACAGGTTTCTGAGCATTACACTCGTTAACAACGCATAGGATATTATAGTCAACCTGATGAGCTTGAAGGCAACGTATGCCATCCACGACCTGCTGATGTGACGGACGTCCTTGTTTATCAAATCGATATTTATCATGCAAATTTGGTGGGCCATCTAAGCTGATTCCAACCAAAAATTTATGCTTTTTGAGAAAGGTTGCCCAGTCATCGTTTAATAATGTTCCGTTGGTTTGTAAGGTGTTTTGGATGGTCATCCCACGTCGCTTATACTGTTTTTGATAAGCAACGACTTTTTCAAAAAAACGTAGCCCCATCAACGTAGGCTCTCCACCCTGAAAGGCAAAAACCACCTCATTCGTTGGTTGAGCTTCGATGTAGCTACGTACATAATTTTCTAAGACCTCATCGGTCATCCGGAAAGACTTTGTTTCTGGGTATAAATCTTCTTTTTTCAGGTAAAAACAATATTCACAGTCTAG